>WNEZ01000002.1_pt1 | contig 283632 bp, 270 predicted proteins | sample 5400521 | NCBI WGS metagenome assembly WNEZ01 (sample SAMN13153339, study PRJNA577476) | soil metagenome | isolation source: 120 cm saprolite under Douglas fir tree site 2 hole 1 replicate 1 | place: USA:California | collected 2015-04-18
GCCAGGTGCGGTTGCGGAAGTAGCCGACGTCGGCGACGAGCGTGACCGCGCCACCGCCCGCGTAACGGAGTCGCACGGCAGCAGGTCGCCCATCGAGCAGGCGGAGCAGCGTATCGCGCCCCGTGGGGGCGAGGCGGTCACACTCGGTCTCCTCGATGGCGCCGCCGCGCAACCGACCGACCGCCTCGGGCGCCACGCCGGGCGGCTTCAGGTAGTCCGCGACTGCGGGGAGCGCGAGCCCGGCCGCAGGTGACTGCACGGGGAAACTATCGCTCGCCACGAACCGCGCGGCGTTGGCCGCGACCCACCCGGCGCAGCGGGTGATGCCGCCCCCCGAGCCCGCCGCCACGACCGTCCCTCCCGCCCGAACGAACCGCACCACCTGTCCAAGCTCCGCCGCCTCGAGGTGCATGAAGGGATCGAGCACGACGAGTACGGCGGGTGGGCGGCGCCGCTCGTGAGCCAAGTCGAACAGCGGCGCGCGGCGGCGCGCGAGCGGGATCCGCAACCGCACCAGCACGTCGTAGAGGCCGCCGCTCCCCTCCGGCCCGCGCAACAGCGTTGAGGGCCGGAAATCGAAGCTCGACGCCGTGCCGGCGCGGCGGCTCCCGGCCCAGACGGCGAGCGCGACCGCCAGCGTCAAGAGCGCGAGCAGCGCGATTTCAAGTCGGCGCGACATGCTCGAACACCAGGTCCGCCTGCGTCGCGAAGGCGCGATAGGCCCGTTCGTCACACGGGAGCCCACCGAACAGGTGGCGGTACAGCTGGCCGACCAGGTTAGCGAGGGATGCTCGGCCCGACGCGTCGAGGCGGGCCTCGTCGACGTATTCCGCCGGCGTCTTGGAGGGGCGGAAGTCGAGCGCCTGGCGGTCATCGAGGTCGAGCACGATCGCGACAAAGCGATGGGCCAGCGCTTCCGCGTAGCGGCCCTCCCGCGCCAGCTGTTCGGCGCGGGCGCGGTGGGCGCCCGCCTGATCGGGCGGCCGGGCCGCGGCCGCCACCACGGCCGGGGTCCGTGCCGTCGGCCGCGTGATGCGCCACACGACGTACGCCATGTGCGCGAGCAGCGCCACCAGGGCCGCGCTAAGCGCGACGAGTAGCAGCTGAAACGCGGCCGGGTGGCCCCGTTGCAGGTGCGTCAGTGCGTCCAGCAGGCGGCCGACGAGCTGGGCCAGCCATTCGAGCAGGCCGCGACCAGTGGTCCAGCGGTACTCGGGGCGCGCAAACACCTCGGCGACGGCACCCCGCAACGAGTCGGGCGGCACACCCTGAACGGCCGCCCCGAGCGTCACCGTCAGGTGATCCCCAGCTCGTGGCTCAACATCTGCAGATCGAACGCCTCGCGGCGCACCCGGAAGTCGTAGTACATCAGGGTGATGACCGCCGAGAACACGGGCGTCAGGAGCAGCGGCACGATGTAGGAGACGGCCGTCAGCGCAAGGCCGACCGGCGGGGCCGCCCGCGAGAACGCCGCGCCGAGGCCGCGGAACACGATGGACGGGACGGTATTGGTCATCAGCAACGTGAGCAGCGTGAGGTTCAGCACTTTGCGCTTGAAGCCCCGGGTCAGTTCCCACGACCGGCCGAAGGCATCGAACGCGCTGCGCAGCGGCTCGAGCACCACCACGGGCGTGGTCAGGCTATAACCGCAGAGCACGAACGCCGCGAACCACGTCCCTCCGACCACCCCGACACCGATCACGAGCGCGGCGGCGCCACTTCCCCTGGCGAGCGCTGCGAGCAGCCCCGTCAACACGGTCGCCGCGATCACGGTCAGGAACAGCACGATCCCCTTCCCCAGGCCCACGCCCACGAGCGCTCCGAGCTTCGACAGCCCGAGCGCGAGCGCGTCCCCCAGGGCTGGCGAGCGGCCGAGGTAGGACTCGGAGATGATGCGAACCGTCCCCGCCGTGAGCACCAGGGCCGCGAGGTAATACAGTATCCCCACGGGCACGAGCGCGAGCAGCGAGGATACGTTCGGCGCCTGGGGGGTGAAGCTCGCGAGGAACCGCGCACCGAAGTACACCGCCAGACACACCGGCAGCGACAGCGTGGCGATGGCGAGCTTCAGGAACAACCCGAAATGGCGTCGGTAGATCGTGAGGGAGGCGTCCAGCAGCTCCCCGAAATTCATCGGTCGGATATCGGCCATCGTTCCCACCTCGCTCCGGTAGCGGTGTTGCGATAAGATGTTAGAGTGACCGGTCCCGCGCGAGACCGCCCCGCACCCACGGCGAGCCTGCGGCAACAGCTCGGGATCGAAACCCCCGAGCACGTGGCCGTGCACCTCGAACTCGCCGGCGTCGGGTCGCGCACGGCGGCGGCGCTGGTCGACACGGCACTGGGAACGCTGGGGTTGGTGTTCCTGGCGTGGATCCTTATCCTCAGTAGCGGGCGCGGCGCCGGCGAGCGCCTCACCGGCTGGGTAGCCGCCGTCGTCATCCTCCTCTTTACCTTCGGCGTGCTGGCCTACTTCGTCCTGTTCGAAGCCCTGAACGGCGGCCGCACGCCGGGCAAGCAGGCCGTCGGGATCCGCGTGGTGATGGAGACCGGTCACTCCGTGACGCCCACGGCGGCGGTGATTCGCAACCTGCTGCGGCTGATCGATTGCTACTTCCCGCTGTGTCCCTTCCTGCCCGGCCTGGTGATGATCTTCCTGCACGGGCGCAACCAGCGCTTGGGGGACCTCGCGGCCGGTACGATCGTGGTGCGCGACCGCCCGACCGAATGGCGGCTCGGGCCGGCGCCGGCGCCGCCCGACGAGCCGTTCGACGCCGGTCCCCCGGCCTTGTCGGACGATGAATTCCGGCTGCTCGATCAGTTTCTCGCCCGCGCTCACGAGCTCGACCCGATCATTCAGACGCGGCTCGCGACGGACCTGGCGCGCCGTTTCCAGGAGCACGCGCCGCGACACGTGGCAGACCCGGATGCCTACCTCACGGCGCTCCACGCTGACGAGCGACGCAAGCGCCGCAGCCGGTTTGCCACGCGGGCCCGGGCCGGCACGGTGGGTCGGACCACCGTCACCGCGGAGCGCTTCGTCGAGCGCAAACGGGAGGCGTGGGAGCGGTTCTACGATCTCGCCAGCCGCATCGAGCGCTCCGGCGTCGCCGGGCTCGTCTCGTCGGAGATCCCGGAATTCGCCGCGCGCTACCGGGAAGTGGCGGCCGATCTCGCGCGCGCGCACACCTACGGCGTCGGTCCGCAAGTGATCGAGTATCTGGAGCGCGTCGTCAGCGCCGGGCACAACGCGTTATACCGCGCGCGGGGCCGGCGGCGCGCCCCCGTGTTTCGCTACCTCGTGCGCGACTTCCCGGCGGCCGTGGCGCAGTCCTGGGGCTACGTCGGGGCGGCGGCGCTGCTGTTTGCCGTGCCGGCCGCGATCGCGTACGGCATCGTCCGCACCCAGCCCGAGCGGAGCGACGAGCTCGTGCCTCCCGTCATGGTGAGCCGGGCGGAGCAGGCCGCCGAGCGTCAGGCGCAGGGGCTCGGCTACGCCGAATCCCGCGAGGAGGACCTGCCCGTCATCGCGTCGGCGATCATCAGCAACAACGTGCGGATCGCGTTCTGGGCGTTCGTCGGCGGGATCCTGCTCGGGCTGCCGACGGTCTGGGTGCTGGTCACGAACGGCCTCAGCCTAGGCGCTGGATTCGGCCTGTTCGTCAACTACCATGCGGGAGGTTATCTCGGTCGCTTTGTGGCGGGGCACGGCTTCTTGGAGCTGACCGCGATTTTCATCGCCGGCGGCGCCGCGTTCCGCATCGCCGGCGCGCTCATCGTCCCCGGCGACCGCACCCGGCGCGACGCCCTCGTGCTCGAGGGGCGGATCGCGGCCCGCATGATCGGCGCGGTGGTCACGCTGCTCGCCGTGGCCGGCACGATCGAAGGGCTGTTATCCGCCAGCGACGCACCGGCCGCGCTCAAGTACGCGGTCAGCGCACTGTCGCTGGTGTTGCTAGGCGCCTATTTCGGGAGCGGTTGGGCCTATGTGCGGCGCGTCGCGCGCGGCCTGCCCTAGCTACGCGCGAGCCGCGGCCCCGAGCTGCTGGCTGAGCATCTCGAGATCGAAGCCCTCCTTGCGGACGCGCAGGTCGTAGTAGAACAGGGTGAACACGCACGACAGCAGGGGATAGACGAGCAGCGACACGAGGGCGACGACAACCGTGCTGAGCGTTTCGCCCTTGCCGAAGAGCGCCTCGACCATTGCGGCGAGGAACGCGGCGCCGATCACCAGACCGGCGACCAGGGCGAGCGCGATCACCCAGAGGCCGAGCGCCTTCCAGCGAAATCCCCGGGTCAGATCCCAGGAGCGCCGCAGGGCGCCGCTGGACCGCTCGAGCGCGGCCACTTCGGTGACGACCGCATAGCCGCAGGCCACGACGATCCCCGGGATGACGAGCGCGAGCGCCGCCATGACCGTGATGAATCCGGCGGCGACGCTCGCCCCGAACAGCTGACCCATCCGCGCGCCGGTGAAGCGCAGCGCCGGCCCCAGCCGCGGCGTCCGGCCCAGGTACGCCTCGGACACGACCCAAATCGTCGCGCCGCGCACGAGCACGGTGCCGAACAGGCCCAGCAACCGGCTGAGCGTGCCGAGCCCGGCGTTCGCTCGGCCGCCGTGCGCCAGGTCGACGTAGATATCGAGGCTCGTCGGCAGGCCCTCGCACACAACGGCGATCGCGATGAGGAGACGAAAATGCCGGCGCAGCAGCGTGAGCGCACCGTCGAGGATTTCCCCCGTCGTGAGCGGCCGCAGCTCGTAGCTGGCCAGGAAGGCGCCTCAGCGGGGGAAGCGACGGCGGGCGGGTGGCCAGTGGAGCCAGCGGTAGTTCCGCGGCAGTCGACGATGCCCCCACTCCCACCACCAGCACGCCGGCGGAGAAAAGCGTGGCCGGTGACGCCGGCTCACCGGTCCAAGGCTTCGAGGATGTCCCGCATCTTGCGCGCCAGGGTCTCGATCTGCCGCAGACTCCCCACCGTCTCGGCATCGTACTTGTCCTCGCTCAGCAAGAGCAGCTGGGTCTCAGCAAGGACGGCTGCCAGCGGATTCGAGAGATCGTGCCGCAGCTTCCTGATCGGGTCCGCCCAGTCGGCCATCAGAGCAGGGAACGATACAGGTCGCGCAGATGGTGGTCGCGCAGATCCCGGACCGACTGCCACAGGTCCGGTTCCGATGTGGCACAGAAGATTTCGGCGGTGGCACGCTCCAGCTCGGTATCCGCGGCTCCGAATAACACCCGACCGCGCCAGATGGCGTCGTCGGTGCGGCGTACCTGGAGGCGAATGGGGATGAGTTGTCCGTCGAATCGAATGGGGGGAAGGTCGTGGACGACCGCTTCGCTCGAGTCTGATGCGTTGTAGCGTGCCGGCTGTGCGGGCATGCGGTGCCCTGGGCTGGTTTGTGCAAAGATAAAACGTGCCTGCACTTATGCAATAGCGCGCCGCCGAGCCGGCCCTCGGGCGCGCGGCGCGCGGGAGCCGCTCATCGGGTCCCCTCACATACGGAAGGGCACCGGCACGAACGTACTGACGAACAGCCCGAGGGCCACCCACGCGAGCATGCGACGCGACTCGGGCAGCGGCCGGTGCGTGTCGAGCACCGGGGGGTGCCCGAGGCGGCCGCGCGACAAGAGCAGGACGAGCAATCCCCACAGGAGCCAGCCACGCCAGAACCAGCCGAGCAACACGATCAGGATCCAGAAGGCGAGCGCGATGCGCTGGTGCCGGCGCGGCAGGGTGGCATACAGGATGTGCCCGCCGTCGAGCTGGAACACGGGGAGCAGGTTGAGCATGGTGACGAACAAACCGAACCAGCCGGCGACGGCGACCGGGTGCAGCAGGATGGCCGGCGCGCTGCCGTGCACGAGATGGCGCAGGGCCAGCGTGACGAGCGAGTCGCCGAGCGGCACTTTATCGAGCCCGATGCCCAACAGCATCCCGGTCTGGTCGAAGCCCGGAAGCGGATCGCTCAGCCGCAGGCCGATCCACAGCGCCGGGAGCGCGATCGCGAGGCCGGCGAGTGGGCCGGCGATCCCCACGTCCAACAACTGGCGCCGGTCCGACACGATCGTGCGCAACCGAATGAAGGCGCCCATCGTCCCGATCGACCACGGGAGGAAGGGAAAGGGGATGAAGTAGGGCGGCGAGACGTCGAGTTGATAGTGCCGGGCCGTCAGATAGTGGCCCAGCTCGTGACACAGCAGCACGGCCACGAGGGGCAGCGAAAACGTGAGCCCCGTCGCCCACGCACGCAGGAAGTGCGTCGGCAAGGCATACGTCCCCAGGAGGAGCGCCAACGGGTTTGGGTCGAGCGGCAGCGTGCCTCTGAACACGGCCCCGACGAAGGTCGTGGTGAACAGCGTCGCCAGCAGCAGGAGGACGTGCAGGGCCCAGCGCGCGCGCCGGTGCGCGAGCGGGCGGGTCAGAACGAGATGGCGCCCGTCGGGCTCGCGCGCCCAGTAGTAAGTCCCGGGCCAGTGCGCGAGCGCCGCGGTCAGCGCGGCCGAGGGGCCGATGTGCAGCGGATGTACAAGACCATCAATGACTTCGCGGTCCGGCAGGGAGGTCGTCCGCCACGCCAGGAAGAACTCGCTGAGGCTCACGGCTTGCTCTTGACTGGGGGTGCGGCGTACCCTACTATAGCACCGTCGCACTCCTTCGAACTCCCAGATTCCCTTTTCACTACGCTCACTCCCCCACCTCGGGGTTTCCCCCGTCGTAGAGCACCGGAGCAAGGCCCACGTGGATATCGCTGAACTGAAGAGAAAATCCGTCGCGGAACTGCACGCGATGGCCGAGACCCTGAACATCACCAACTACTCAGGGCTCCGCAAGCAGGATCTCATCTTTCGCATCGAGCAGTCGCTCCTCGACTCGGACACGGTCCTGCGGGGCGAGGGCGTCCTCGAAATCCTGCCCGAAGGCTACGGGTTCCTGCGCAGCCCCGACTGGAACTACCTGTACGGCCCCGACGACATCTATGTCTCGCCGAGCCAAATCAAGCGCTTCGATCTGCGGACCGGCGACACGATCATGGGGCAAGTGCGCCCCCCCAAGGAAGGGGAGCGCTACCTCGCGCTGCTCAAGGTCGAGACCGTTAACGGCGAGGAGCCAGAGAAGGCGAAGCACCGGGTCGCGTTCGACAACCTGCGGCCGCGCTACCCCGAGGAGCGGATTCGGCTCGAACGCAAGGACGGCGACCTCTCGATGCGGGTGATGGACATCCTGTGCCCGATCGGTAAGGGTCAGCGCGGCCTCATCGTCTCGCCGCCCAAGGCCGGTAAGACGATCCTCATGCAGAAGCTCGCCAATTCGGTCATCGAGAATCACCCCGAGATCTATCTCATCGTGCTCTTGATCGACGAACGGCCCGAAGAGGTGACCGACATGGAGGAGAACGTCAAGGGCACGACGGTCGAGGTCGTGTCCTCCACGTTCGATGAGCCGGCTGACCGCCACGTGCAGGTCGCCGACATGGTGATCGAGAAGGCCAAGCGCCTGGTGGAGCACGGCAAGGACGTCGTGATCCTGCTCGACTCGATCACGCGACTCGGCCGCGCGCACAACGTCGTCGTGCCGCATTCGGGCAAGATCCTCTCCGGCGGCGTGGACGCGAATGCGCTCCAGAAGCCCAAGCGCTTCTTCGGTGCCGCGCGCAACATCGAGGGCGGCGGCTCGCTCACCATCCTCGCCACCGCGCTGATCGACACCGGCTCGCGCATGGACGAAGTGATCTTCGAAGAGTTCAAGGGCACGGGCAACATGGAGGTCATTCTCGACCGCCGCATCGCCGAGCGGCGCACGTTCCCCGCGATCGACGTGCAGCGCTCCAGCACGCGCAAGGAAGAGCTGCTCTTGAACAAGGAAGAGCTCAACAAGGTGTACCTGCTCCGTAACTTTCTCGCCGATATGCCGCCGGTCGAGGCGATCGAGTTCCTGCTCGAGCGGCTCAAGCGGACCAAGACCAACACGGAATTCTTCGCCACGATGGCGCAGGGGTGACGGGACGGCTGCTCGGGGTCGACTGGGGTGAGCGTCGCATCGGTCTCGCCCTGTCCGACGAGACGCAGACGCTCGCCCAGCCCCTGACGACCCTCACCCGCCGCACCGGGAAGCGCTTTCCCATGCGCGAATTCCTCACCCTGCTGGACCGCCATGCCGTGACCGGCGTGGTCGTCGGCCTACCGCTGGACGCCGCGGGGGTCGAGGGCGACGCCGCCGGCGCGGCCCGCGCGCTGGCCAGCACGATCGCGCAGCGCTCGGGGAAGCCGGTCGAGCTCTGGGACGAGCGGTTTAGCACCGCGCGCGCGCTCGGGGCCGTACGCCAGATGGGCGGAACCACCAAGGGCCGCAAGGGCGACGTGGATGCCCTCGCCGCGACGCTGCTGCTGCAGCATTACCTCGATGCCCGGCGGGGGACGGCCCTATGAGGCCCCGCTCGAGCGGGACACGGGGCGGGCGGGGCCGCCGCCGCGTCCTCGGGGCTGCCTGGGCCGTCGCCCTCGCCGCATGCGGCTCCGCTGGCGGCCCGCGCGTCACGGTGACGGTGCCCCCCGGGGCGACGCTCGATGCGGCGATCGACTCGCTGGCGGCGCAGCACGTGATCGGGCACGCGCGGCTGTTCCGGGTCTATGCCCGGCTCCGGGGTCTCGGCGGGGCCCTCAAGAGCGGGGTCTATCTGCTGCGGCGGGACGAGTCCTGGTCGGACCTCGTAGCGGCGCTCGAGCGCGGCCGGGGCGTCGAGCGGCGCTTCACCGTCCGCGAAGGTCTGCGACTCAGCGAGGTCGCCGAGCTCGCCCACACGGAGCTCGCTATCGCGCGCGACTCGTTCGTGGCCGCGGCCGAGGATCGAGCCCTGCTCGCTGGTCTCAGCCTGCCGCAAGGCGCGACGAGCGCCGAGGGGTATCTGTTCCCTACCACGTATCTCTTGCCGCTTCACATCGATGCGCGCGAGCTGGTCCAGGTGATGACGCACCAGTTCGTCGAGCAATGGAGCCCCGAATGGCAGGCGCGGCTCGATTCCCTGGCGCTATCGCGTCATCAGCTCGTCACGCTCGCGTCCATCGTCGAGGCGGAAGCGCGCTACGATCCAGACCGGCCCTTCATTGCGGCCGTGTACCGCAACCGGCTGGCGCGGGGCATGCGGCTCGAGGCGGACCCCACGGTGAGCTACGCCTACGGGCGGCGGTTGCGGCGCGTGTGGGACAGGAACCTCGCGATCCGCTCCGCCTACAACACCTACCTGCGCGCCGGCCTGCCACCCGGTCCAATCGGCCAGCCGGGCCGGGCGAGCCTCGTGGCGGCGCTCTACCCAGCTGACGTGCCCTTCCTGTATTTCGTGGCGCAGCCTGACGGCAAGCACATTTTTTCCGCCACGTTCGCCGAGCACGAGGCCGCGATCGCGCGGGTCAAGCAACTGCGGCGCGCAGCGCGCGCGCCGCCGCGGCAGGGTCGCTAGCGTCCCAAACGGCGCCGATCACCGCGATCCCCGCCGCGCCCGCTCGCCGCACGGCCCCCGCGTTAGCGGCCGTGATGCCGCCGACTCCGATCACGGGTGTCCCGGGCGGTGCCAGCCGCGCGAGGCGAGCGAACCCTTCGGGCCCGAGCGCTCGACCCGCGTCCGCTTTGTGCGCGGTCGCAAAGCACGGGCCCACGCTCCAGTAGTCGGCCGGCCAATCGCCGGTCCGCTCCGCCTCCGACGGCGTGCCGACGGAGATGCCGAGTAGGAACCCGGGCGGCACGTGGGGGCGGAGCCGCGGGAGCGGCGGGTCCTCCTGGCCGAGGTGGGCGCCGGCGGCGCCGGCGGCGAGCGCCACGTCGACCCGGTCGTTGACGATCACGGGCACAGCGAGCGCGCCCACCAGGACGCGGGTCAGCGCCAGGAGCTCGCGCGGCGCCGCGTCCTTCAGGCGGATCTCGATCATGGTCGCGCCGCCGCTCACGGCCTGGCGGCACGCCTCCACGGGATCCCGCCCCTTGAGGAGAGCGGCGTCCGTGACCACCATCAAGCGCAACTGATCGGCGAGCGCCATGAGCAAGACCTTGCGTGGGCTGCGCGGTGCCACCACCGCGGCGGCCAACACCCGCGAAGCGATCCTCGACGCAACGGCGGAGCTGTTGCGCGCCCTGCAGGACGCGAACGGCTTCCGACCCGAGGAGGTCGAGAGCGCGATCTTCACGTCCTCCCCAGATCTGACCGCCGAGTACCCGGCCCGCGCGGCCCGCCTGCTCGGCTGGACGGACGTGCCGCTGCTCGGCGCGGCCGAGGTCGCGGTGCCCGACGGACTGCCGCGCTGCATCCGCCTGCTGCTCCACTTTTACACCGCCAAGCCGCAGCGCGACCTCAAACATATGTACTTGCGCGGGGCGGCCCGGCTGCGCCCGGACCGCCGGACATGACGAGCGGCGCGGGACGGCCGCTCCTGGGCGAGCGCGGCCTGGCCGCGGCGGCGCGAGCGGTCGTCGTGTCCGCCAAAGGCGCGGCGCGCTGGCAGGCCGGGCACCCCTGGATCTACCGCACCGACATCTACGACGAGCCGCGCGAGCGGCCCGGCATCGTTCCCGTGACCGACCGACGCGGCCGCCATCTCGGGCAGGCCCTCTATTCCCCGCACTCCGAGATCCGGCTGCGGCTGCTCACGCGCGGTGCCGAGCCGCTCGACGCGGGCTGGTGGGGAGCGCGCATCACCGCGGCGGCCGCCCGGCGCGGTGCGCTCGCCGCCACTGCGTATCGAGTGGTGCACGCCGAGGGCGACGGCCTCCCGTCGCTCGTGGTGGACCGCTACGGCCCCTACGTCGTCGCCCAGCTGCTCTCGGCGGGGCTCGAAGCAGCGCGCGACGCGGTGGTGGCGGGGATCGGCGCCGCGCTGGCGCCCGAGGCAATCCTGTTACGCAACGACTCGGCGATCCGGCGCCACGAAGGGCTGCCGCTCGAGGTCGTCGCGGCACTCGGCAGCGTCCCCGACGCCGTCCCCGTCGAGGAGCACGGGATCCGCTACCTCGCCGCGCCGCAGCGGGGGCAGAAGACGGGCGCCTTCCTCGATCAGCGTGAGAACCGCGTGCTCGTGGCCGCGCACGCGGGCGCCGGCCGGGCGCTCGACCTCTTCACCTACCACGGGTCGTTCGCGCTCCACGTGGCGCGCCACGCGGCCGAGGTCCTGGCGGTGGACTCGAGCGCGGAAGCGCTCGCCCGGGGGCGCGAGAACGCCGCCCTGAACGACCTCCACAACATCACCTGGCGCGAGGCGAACGCGTTCGATCTGCTGCGCGAGCTCGAGCGTCGTGATGAGCGGTTCGACACGGTGGTGCTCGACCCCCCGGCGTTCGCCAAGTCCAAACAGAGCGTGGTCCGCGCCTTGGCCGGCTACAAGGAGATCAACCTGCGCGCCATGCGCCTGCTCACGGCCGGGGGCGTGCTCTTCACCTGCTCCTGCTCCTACCACGTGCCGCGCGCGGCCTTCCTCGACATGCTCGCCGCCGCGGCCCGGGATTCGGGCCGCCGGCTCCAGCTGCTCACCCTCGCCGGCGCCGGCCGCGACCACCCTGAGCTCTTGAACGTCCCCGAGACCGGCTATCTGAAGGGCGCCCTGTTGCGGGCCGTGGATTGACCGGACCCGTTGACTACAGCGCTGTCCCTTACAACCTTGCAGTCCTGCCCATGCCGGCGTCCGCCCTCGTTCGCCGAGTGCTCCTCGGCCTGCTCGCCGCGAACCTGGCGGTCGTGGCGGCCAAGCTCATCGTGGCGCTCGCGTCGGGCTCCCTCGCGGTGCTCGGGAGCGCCGTGGACTCAGGGATGGACGCGCTCAGCAACGTGCTCGCGCTGACCGTGGTGCGGGTAGCCGCGAAGGAGCCCGATGAAGACCACCCCTATGGTCACAGCAAATTCGAGACCCTCGGGGCACTCGCCATCGTCGGCTTTCTGTCGATCAGCTGCTTCGAGCTCGTGCGGGGAGCGGTGAACCATCTCACGGGCGGCGCGCGCCGGGTAGAAATCACCGACATGCAGCTGGCGCTCCTCGTTCTGACTCTGGGCGGGAACGTCTTGATCGCCTGGTACGAGCAGCGTCGCGGCGTCGAGCTCAAGAGCGAGCTGTTGATCGCCGACGCCGCCCATACCCGGGTCGACGTGTTCGTCAGCGTCGGGGTGCTCGTCGCGGTGCTGCTCGCCCGCTACGGCTGGTGGTGGATCGATCCGGTCAGCGCCATCGTGGTGGCGGTGGTGATCATGCTCGTGGCGTACCGCATCCTCGCGCGCACCGTGCCCGTGCTGGTCGATCAGCGTGCCGTCCCGACCCGCGACATTCAGAACACGGCCCAGCGGGTACCCGGCGTGAAGAGCGCCTACGGCATCCGCTCGCGGGGGCCGTCCGATCTGCGCTACGCCGAGGTCACCATCGCCGTGGACCGCCACGCCGACGTGGAGGCTGCCCACGCGATCGCCGACCAGGTGGAAGCGCGCCTGAAGCGCGACCTGCAGCTCCACGAGGTCACCGTGCACGTGGAACCATGCTGAGCCTGTCGGGGGAGCCGCCCTCCCGGACGGCGCGGCGGCCGCCGCGCTCGCTCAAGCAGGAGTATCACGAATTTCTGCTGCAGCGCATCGAGGAGTACAAGAACGCGCTGGCGCGCGACGCGCTGCTCGAGATCGGTGACGAAGCGGTGCGCGAGCTGGAGCAGACCGCGGCCGGGCAGTACCTGCTCACCGAGGTGCTGCTGCTCGAGCATGTGGACCGGATCATTGTGCGCCGCCTGCGGCTACCCGCGTTTCCGCGCTGGCGTCAGCGGCACCGCGCACTGCGAGCGGCGCAGCGCGCCCCGACGCACTGGGGCCTCGAGGCGGACGGGGCGCTCGTGAACTCAGTGCGCCGGCTCGAGCCCGGCGACCTGGGCGTCGTGATCGGCGCCGCGGCGCTGCCAGCGGCGCTGTTCATCGCCGCCCACGACGCCGAGGTCCTGCTCCTCGACCAGGATCTCGCCGCCATCGAGGGGGCGGAGAGCCGGGCCGTGACAGAGCAGCTGGCCGGCCGGTTTCAGGCACTGGTCGTCACGTTTGGTGGCTGGTGCCCCGACGTGGCGCCGAGCGTGGTCGTGATCGACCCCGCCGCACTGGCCCCGGTGCGCCCCCCGGCCCGCAGCGCCCTGCTCGCCGAGCTCAAGGCCCGCACCCGACCAGGGGGCGTGCATGTGGTCCTGCCGAGCCCGAGCGCGAGCGAAGTGATCCCGCTCGGACCCGAGGCGCTGCAGGCGCAGTATCACGGTTGGGAGATCGTGCGCCGCCGCCGCGCCAAAGCGGGCAGCGGTTTCACAGCGACGAAGCCGGAGCGTCAACTCGACACGGCCCTGAACGTGTCAGACTAGCGACACGAGCCTCCGCCGCCCAGCTCAGGCGGCGCCCCGCCCCACATTCCGCGACACCGCCGGACGGCACCGACCTTGCCTGTGATGGTGAGCGTCTACTGCCCGGAACGTGGGGAATGACCAGCCTGCCGCTAGTCCTCGACGACGACGAGCCGATCGGCATCATCCTGCGGGCCGGCCGCAAGATCCTCCGCCCCGCGAAGATCTGGGCCTACTGTTGGTTCGCGGATGAGGGCGAGGCGGGCGACCACACGCACCGCCACCTGCCCGAGCACCGCGACTGACCTCCCGGGCCGGCCAACGCGCCGGCCCGTTCCGTTTCCGGACGTATCCGCCTCGCGCATCAGGCACTTAGCGAGCGCGCCGGTTGCCCCTGCCGTCGTCGGCCTCTAAGCTTTAACGACCATGGTCACCCTCACCGTCGACGGTCGTTCACTCGCCGCCGACCCGGATCAGACGATCCTCGAGGCCGCCCGGGCCGCTGGGATTGTGGACATCCCCACCCTGTGCTGGTATCCCAAGCTGCCCGTCGTCGGCAACTGCCGGATTTGCCTCGTGTCGGTCGAGGGGCAGGCGAAGCTCCTGCCGGCCTGCGCCACCAAGGTCGCCGCGGGCATGGTGGTCACGACCGAATCCCATGCGGCCGTCGAGAACCGCAAAGGGGTGCTGCGACTCCTACTCGAGCGTTACCCGGGAGACCATCTCCGCAACGGTGGCCGGGCCGCGCCGCGCAACGAGTTCGAGCGCTACGTGGCGCGGTACGGCGTCGTCCCCACTCCGCTCGGCCAGCGCGAGCTCGCGCTGCGTCACGGCGACGAGCGTCCCGGTGATCCGATGATCCGGCACGACATGAGCACCTGCATCCTGTGCACGCGCTGCGTGCGGGCGTGCGAGGACATCCAGGTGGTCGGCGTGCTCGATGTCGCCCAACGCGGCGAGCACACGGAGATCATCGTCGGGGCCGACGGGGACCCGGACAAAGCGGGGTGCACCTGGTGCGGTGAATGCGTTCGGGTCTGTCCGACGGGAGCGATCTTCGAAGTGATGCCGCAGGAGCGGTTCGCCCCGGAGCAGATCCGCCACCCGGAGCGTACGGTCGGTTCGGTGTGCCCCTACTGCGGGGTGGGCTGTCAGGTGGATCTGCACGTCGCGCGTGGCACGGTCGTCCGCGTCACGTCGCCCGACATCGAGCGCGACACTCCGAACCAGGGTTCCACCTGCGTCAAAGGGCGCTTCGGCTACGACTTCCCCCAGCACCACGATCGTCTCCTCAAGCCCCTGATCCGTAAGGGGTGGGCGAAGGAGGGCGGCCAGTGGCAGTGGCGCGGGCCGACGGGCGCCGGGCGCCGCTCGGGCCCGTGGCAAACGATCGCCGGCGAGGGCCAGCGCGCGAAACCCGCCGGGCCGCCGCGCTCGGTGGGCAAGGCGGTGCGCGACCTGCCGCTCCTCGAGCGCGTGGACCTGGACATCCGCGACCGGGTGGCGACGCCCGAGGCGTGGTACGAGCCGTTCCGCGACGCCACGTGGGACGAAGCGCTGGAGCTCGTCGCCCAGGAGTTGTCGCGCGTCAAGCGCACGCGGGGCGGCGACGCGCTTGCCTGCTTCTCCTCGGCTAAGTGCAGCAACGAGGAGAACTACCTCATGATGCGGATGTTCCGCGCCGCGCTCGGCACCAATAACATCGACCACTGTACCCGCCTGTGCCACTCGACGTCAGTGGCGGCCATGCAGCGGGCCCTCAACACCTCGGCCGCCTCCGGCTCGATGCGCGAGGTCGAGCACGCGGCGGACGTCATCTTCATCGCCGGTGCGAACACGACGGAGTCGCATCCCGTCTTCGGCGCGGCGATCAAGCGCGCGCACGAGCGTGGCGCCACGCTCATCGTGGCCGATCCGCGCAAGACCGAGCTCGCGGCTCGAGCCGACGTCCATCTGCAGATGCAGCCCGGCACCGACGTGGCGTTGTTCAACGCGATGCTCAATCACATCATCGCCCAGGGCCTCCACCAGCCCCAGTTCACGAGTGAGCGGATGCACAACTTCGCCGCGCTCCGCGCCTCGGTGGCGCCGTTGACCCCAGAGGTGGCGGCGAAGATCACCGGTGTCCCGGCGGCCCAGATCCGTCAGGCGGCGGAGCTCTACGCGCGGGGGCCGAACACGAGCACGCTGTGGGCGATGGGCCTCACCCAGCACGCCAACGGCACGGACCTCGTCACCTCGCTGTTGAACCTGATGCTCGCCTGCGGGATGATCGGCCGCTGGGGGGCGGCGATGATGCCGATCCGCGGCCAGAACAACGTGCAGGGGGCGTCCGACGTCGGCGCAATCCCGTTCGTGTACACCGACTACCGCTCGGTCAAGGACCCGCAGGTGCGCGCCGAGTACGCCGCGGCGTGGGGCGTGCCGCCAGAGTCCTTGTCGCTGCGGGACGGGCTGATGGTGACCGAGATCGTCAAGGAGGAAAGCGGGGTCCGTGGGATGTACATCATGGGGGAGAATCCCATCATCTCCGATCCCGATATCGCGCACGCGGAGCACTGGTTCCAGGCGCTCGAGTTCCTCGCCGTGCAGGATCTGTTTCTCACCGAGACCGCCCGCTATGCCGACGTCGTCCTGCCCGGTTCGAGCTTCGCGGAGAAGACCGGCACGTTCGTGAACACCGAGCGCCGCATCCAAGTCGCCCACCGAGCGGTCGCCTGCCCGGGCGAGGCGCGCGGCGACCTGGACATCCTGATCGAGCTGTCGCGCCGCTTGGGGCTTACGACTCCCTTCGCGACGGCGGAGGACGTCATGGCGGAGATCACGCGCGTGACGCCGTCCTGGCGCGGCGTGACCTACGCCCGGCTGGAGGGCGCGGGTCTCCAGTATCCGGTGCCCACGCCGGAATCCTCGGGGACGGCGTTTCTGTTCGACGTGCGCTTCCCGACCGCGGACGGCAAGGGGACGTTCGTCCCGGTCGAGTACGCGCCGCCCGTCGAGCTGCCCGACGACGCCTATCCCTTCGTCATGAACACCGGCCGGCAGCTGTACCACTGGCACACCGGGACCATGACCCGGCGCGCCTCGGGCCTCGACCAGCGCGAGCCGACCCCGGTCGTCGAGATTCACCCCGCCGACGCCGCCGCGCTCGGCGTGGCGGATGGCGATCCCGTGCGGCTCACCTCGCGCCGCAACACGATGGTGAGCTCGTGCCGCGTGTCGGAGCGCGTCGCCCGCGGTCAGGTGTTCGTGCCGTTCCATTTCCGCGAGGCGGCGGCGAACCTGCTCACGAACCCGGTGCTCGATCCTTACGCGAAGATGGCGGAGCTCAAGTGCTGCGCGGTGCGACTCGAGCCGGCCGCAGTCGCCGTGGCCGACTGACCTAACCGGCCTCCGCCGGGCTCCCTAGATTGCCCCCGCATGGATCTCGGTCTCGCTGGCCGCGTGGCCCTCGTGTGCGGCAGTACGCAGGGGCTGGGGCGCGCCGTCGCGAAAGCGCTGGCCCAGGAGGGCGCCCGCGTCGGCGTGAACGGCCGCCACGAGGACTCGGTCGCACGCGCCGCGCAGCAGCTCGCTGCCGAGACCGGGCAGACCGTCCTGCCGTTCGCGGCGGACGTCGGTGTGCCGGCGGCAGCCGAAGGCCTGGTGGCCCGGGTGCATCACGAACTGGGGCGGCTCGACGTGCTGTTCTGCAACGCGGGCGGCCCTCCGGCGGCGCCGTTCAGCCACCAGAGTGGGGAGGCGTTTCAGCGCGCGATCGAGCTGAACCTGTTGTCGACGGTGCACCTGGCGCGCGCCGCGGTCCCCCTGATGCGCAAGCTCGCGTGGGGGCGGATCATCTGCCTCGCGTCGGTGGCCGCGAAGCAACCGCTCCCCGGGCTGATCCTGTCGACGACCGCCCGCGCGGGCGTGCTCGGCTTTGCCAAGGCCCTGGCCGACGAGGTCGCCGAGGCGGGGATCACGGTGAACGTCGTGTGCCCGGGGTTCATCGCCACGGAGCGCATCACCGCGCTCACCGAAACGCGCGCCCGTGGGGAGCAACGCACTGCCGCCGATGTGATGCGGGAGCTGGTGGCGGGGATCCCGCTCGGACGCATGGGCCGCGCGGACGAGCTCGCGTCCGCCGTCGCGTTCCTCGCGTCCGAGCGCGCCAGTTATATTACCGGTGCGGTGCTGCAGGTGGATGGCGGGTTTACCCGAGCCATATTCTGACGCTGTTCCCTGCCCCCGTTTCTCGATCCGGTTCCGTCCCCGCTCCCATCTTCACATGCAAGCGATCATCAAAGCGCAGCGGGCCCCCGGCCTGAAGGTCGCGACGGTGCCGAAACCGTCCCCCGGCCGGAGTGATGTGCTCATTGCCGTGCGGCACGCCGGCGTGTGCGGCACCGACCTGCACATCGCCGATTGGACGGCGTGGGCGGAGGGCCGCATCCGGCCGCCCCTGGTCGTCGGCCACGAGTTTGCCGGAGAGATCGTCGGGGTGGGCGACGGGGTCACGGAGCTCAAGGTCGGCCAGCTCGTGACGGCGGAGGGACACATCGTGTGCGGGCACTGCCTGCAGTGCCGCACCGGCAACGGCCACATCTGCCAGAACACGCGCATCATCGGCGTGGATCGCGACGGCGCGTTCGCCGAGTACATCGCCATGCCGGCCACCAACGTGCTGCCGCTCGATGGCATTCCCACGACCGTGGGCGCCGTGATGGACCCGATGGGCAACGCCTTTCACGCGGTGTTGTCGGCGGAGATTCCGGGCAGCACCGTCTTCGTGGTGGGATGCGGCCCGATCGGCTGCTTCGCGGTCGGCATCGCCCGCGCCGCCGGGGCCGCCAAGGTGATCGCGTCAGACGTGAACGCCACGCGCCTGGCGCTTGCGGGACGCATGGGCGCGCACGTGACCATCGACGCCACGCGCGACGATGTGGTCCGCACCGTGCGCGCCGAGACCGCGGGCGAGGGCGCCGACGTCGTGTGCGAGATGTCGGGCGTACCCGCAGCCGTGCACCAGGCGTTCGCCGCCGTGCGGATGGGCGGCCGGGTCCAGCTGCTCGGCATACCTGACGGTCAGGTCCCGGTCGACTTCGCGGCCGAGATCATCTTCAAGGGAATCACGGTGTACGGGGTGATCGGCCGCAAAATGTACGAGACGTGGCATCAGATGCGCCGCTATTTGACGACGGGACTGTTCGACCCCCGACCCGTCATCACCCACCAGTTTCCCCTCGCCAATATCGACGACGCCTTGGGGGCGATCCGCTCGGGCGATGCGGGCAAGATCATCTTGGAGATCGCATGAGCTTCACCGCCCGGCTCGAAGCCGAACTCGCGCAGTTCAAGCAAGACGGCATCTACAAGCGGCTCAACTATTTGGCGTCGCCCCAGGGGGCGCGGGTGCGCATGGAGGGCCGGGGCGAGGTCATCAACCTGTCTTCGAACAACTACCTGGGGCTCGCGAACCTCCCGGAGGTCGTGGCGGCCGGCCGGCACGCGCTGGACCAGTTCGGAGCGGGCACGGCCTCCGTACGCTTCATCTGCGGTACCTTCACGATCCACCGCGAGCTGGAGCAGGCGCTCGCTAGCCTGGTCGGCTCCGAGTCGGCACTCACCTACGCGAGCTGCTGGAACGCCAACGAAGGGCTCTGCCCGTCCCTCTTGGGCGAGCAGGACATCGTGATCTCCGACCAGCTGAACCACGCGTCGATCATCGATTCCGTCCGCCTCGCGAAGGGAATCACGAAGTGCCAGACGGCGGTGTATCGGCACTCCGACATGAGCGACCTCGAAGAGAAGCTCCGCGGGGCGAAGCCGGCGCGCCTGCGGCTCGTGTTCACCGACGGCGTGTTCTCGATGGAAGGCGACATCGCGAAGCTGCCGGACCTGATGACCCTGGCGCGCCGCTACGATGCCATCGTCGCCGTGGACGATTCGCACGGGACCGGGGCCCTGGGGAAGACGGGGCGTGGTACGGCGGAGCACTTCGGCATGGTGGGCGAGATCGATATCATCACCTCGACGCTCGGGAAGGCGCTGGGCGGGGCCGCGGGCGGCTTCACGGCCGGTCCCGCCCCGCTCGCGGACTATCTCACCCAGCGCTCCCGCCCCCAGCTGTTCTCCAACGCCCTGCCCCCGACCGTTGCGGGCAGTGCGCTCGCCGCCGTGCGCTATCTCGTGGGCCACCCCGAGCTCGTGACCCGGTTGCACGAGAACGCGCGCTACTTTCGCGACCGGCTCAGCGCGCTCGGGTTCAAGCCGCTCCCCGGCGAGACCGCGATCGTGCCGGTCATCCTGGGCGAGACGGCGAAGGCGATCCAGATGAGCGAGCTGCTGCTCGGCGAGGGGGTGTTCGTCACGGGGTTCGGCTACCCGGTGGTCGCCCAAGGCCACGCCCGGATCCGCTGCCAGCTCTCAGCAGCGCACACCAAGGAGGACCTGGACTTCGCCCTGGCCGCGTTTCAGCGCGTGGGGACAAAGCTGGGGCTCCTGTAAGGCTCCATTTTCGGGATCCGTTCGGTATTCGACCCCGAACAATTCCCAAACCTTCAAGTACTTTCAAGAGTCAGTGGCTTAAGCCGAAGGGGTATCGCGTTTTCCGGACGAACTCCCTATTTTGGGGGTCGTTTTTCGGCTAGGCGAACGCGGTCCTGCTGGCGTCCTCCGGACCCCGGAGGCCAGCCGCATCACGAGGAGTCGTCTCATGCGGGTAGCCACGGTCATTGGGGTGCTGTTGCTTGGCGGGGCGGCGACGGTACACGCCCAGCACGCCCACCAGCTGGAGTTCGGCGGATACGGCACCTTCACCCGGTACGATCGCGCGTTTCAGCTCAACAATCAGTTCGGCGGCGGCGGCCGGCTCGGGTACTACTTCAACGACTACATCGGGCTCGAAGTCGATGGCAACGTGTCCTACCCGACCCTCCAGAACCCCGTGCTTGGGGGGATCACGACCACCCAGGTCCGGTTGGGGAGCGTGAGCATCGTCATCAACGGGGGGGGCGGCAAGAGCGTCCTGTACGTCCTGGGCGGCTATTCGCGCCTGGACATGGGTGTGAACCCACCCTACAACTTCGGCATCCATGCGGTGCACGGGGCGATCGGGGACCGACTCTTCATCGGCAACCACATGGCACTGCGGCTCGAGGCGCGCGCCTATTACTCGCCCAATAATTGCTGCCTCACGCCGTATTGGGTCGGCCACGTGGTCGGATCGGCCGGCCTGTCGTTCTTCCTGGGCTCGGGCGGGGCACCGAAAGAGCAAGAAGTACCCGAGATCCCGAAGGCGCGGCGCGACTCGATCCTGGCCGCGGGGGGCAAGCTTCCTCCCGTGGTGCGGCCCCGCGGCGGCCCCTCCTTCGAGGAGCGGGCCAGCGACTGGCAGCACAAGTGGTACTGGGGTGCCGATGCGGGCATCTTCATCTTCCGCACCAACTACGACTCCTATTCATTCGAGCCGGCGTTCGGCGGCCACTGGCTCATCACAGGGAAGAAGACCGCGTTGTACGTCGGGTATGAGGAGTCGTTCTTCATCTCACCCCGTCACGTCACCATGGTCGAGCCCGGGGGCGCGGTGAGCCCGGGGAACGTGTCGTTCAACAACCTGCGCCGCATCATGGTGGGCGTGCTCGCCTTCCCTGCCCAGACCCGGGTCGAGCCGTTCGCCGGCGGTGGGTTCGCGCTCATGGAGGCCCTGAACGTTCAGGCGGGGTGCCCGGACTGCACCAGCGTCGCGCAGCTCGCCCAACTGGCCGACCAGGCCAACGCCGCGGCCACGAAGGCATTCTTCTGGTGGATGGGGGGGATCGACATCAAGCAGGGCCGGCTCGCGTTGTACGGGCACTACATCCTCACCTCTGCCGCCGCTGGGTTCTTGATCCAGGGCACGACCCACACCTTCCAGGGGGGCATCCGCTACTCGCTCGGCAGCTCGAAGGAGAGCATCACGGACCGCTAGTCAGCACGCGCAGGAAGTTCTCTCCCAAGATCTTGCGGACGTCGCCGTCCGAATAGCCGCGGGCCCCGAGGGCCCGCACGAGCTCGGGCAGCGACGTCACGTCTTTCAGGGGCCGCGGCAGCACACTGATGCCGTCGAAGTCGCTGCCCAGCGCCACGTGATCGATCCCCATCACCTGCACGGCGTGGTCGATGTGGTCCAGCAGGCGGTCGAGCGTGGGCACATCGAGACTCTGGGCCCGTTCCCCCACGAACTTGTCGATCTCGAACGCCGACTCGCCCGGTCGCCCGCGGTGGCGCGACCGGATCGAATCGAGCTCGGGCCCGAGGCGGCGCCGGAGCTCATCGTACTGGTGCCAGAAGTGCTCGTCGAGAAACACGGGATAGAAGTTGATCCCCACCACGCCGCCGTTCTGGGCGATGGCCTTGAGCTGGGCGTCGGATAGGTTGCGCGGGTGGCGCGCGAGGGCGCGGCACGAGGAATGCGAGGCGATCACGGGACGCGTCGTGGTGGCGATGACGTCCCAGAAGGTCGCGTCGGAGACGTGCGACACGTCGATCAGCATCCCGAGCTCGTTCATCCGCTGCACCACGCGGCGCCCGAATGAGGTGAGGCCGCCGTGGCGCTCGGGGTCGGTGGAGGAGCCGGCCCAGTCGTTCCCGTTGGTCCAGGTGAGGGTCAGGTAGCGCGCCCCGAGCCGGTACAGGGAATCGAGCTTCGCGAGCGAATTCTCGATCGCGTGCCCCCCCTCGACCCCCATGAGCGCGGCGATGTGGCCGCGCGCGGCCGCGCCGCGCACGTGGGCGGCGGTCGTGGCGAGCTCCACCTCCGGGTTCGTGTCCACGAGCGCCTTCACGGCGCCCACGAGCGCGAGCGCCCGCGGGAACGCCGCACCCGGCCCATAGCGCGAATCCACCCAGATGGAAAAGAACGCCGCCGTCAGGCCGCCCTCCTTCATGCGGGGCACGTCCACGTGGCCGTCGGGGAGCCGGGCTGAGATGTCGGCCTTCATGTCGAGCATGCGCTGCGGCGTGTCGATGTGGCCGTCCACGATGATCGCTTGCTGGAGCACGAAGAGCAGTCCTAGCGGGAGACCCATGGCGAGTCCTTGATCAGGAACCGCAGCGGCCAGTCCACCGCGTGGCGGATGCCGACCCGAGGTGTCGCGATGATGGCGTAACGCTGTCGCGCACCGTTTCGCACGATGCGCAGGCGGCCGCGGGTGAGCGCGGTGCCGTCTTCTGTGCCACTGACCCCGAGGGCCTGGCACAGCTTGGCGGGGCCGGAGCACAGCTCGCGGTCGTCGCTGCGCCGGCGCCGGCGCCGCATGATCGGGACTCCCTCGAGGGGCTCCAAGGCGCGGATCAGCACGGCTGCGGGAAACCCTTCCCGCTCCGTCACGGCATTCAGGCACCAGTGCATGCCGTAGGTGAAGTACACATAGGCCGTGCCGGGGCGCTCGAACAGGCTGGCGTTGCGGCGCGTGCGGTGGCCGCGATACCCGTGACACGCCGGATCGTCGGGGCCGACGTAGGCCTCCGTCTCGACGATCCGACCGGCGGTGCGGTGCCCGCCCAAGTCGCTCACGAGAATGTGTCCCAAAAGCCTACGCGCGACCTCGGAAGTAGGTCGCGCGTAGAACGACGCGGGCAGCGTCGCGCGCTTCACGTCCCGCCCGTGAGCCCGCGCTTCACCTTCGACCAGAAGGATTCCCCATCGGCGTCGTTCGCCGACTCGGGCTCGCGCACCACCGGCTTGGGCGGTGGCGGCGGCGCCGGGTCGGCGGGCGACACTTCCGACCGGCGCGGCAGCACTGAATCACGCGGCTCACCGCGCTCGCCCGCCGCACCGCGGCCGCGACCGCCCCGACCCCGACCGCCGCGGCGGCCACGGCCACCCCGCTCGCCGCGCTCGGGCCGCTCGCCCAGCTCTCGTTCGCCCCGAGGGCTGTCCCCTATGCCGCCCCCACTCCCACCACGGCCCCCACGACCGCCCCCCCCACCGCGGCCACCGCGCCCGCGCCCACCCTCGCCCCGTGACGGGCTAGCGTCCGGCCCTGTGGGTTCAAGCGCCGGCGGCTGCGGGGGTAGGAGCTCGATTCGGGGCTTGAAGTTGGGATCCACCTCGACCACGCCGATCTTGGGGATCTCAGGGGGCGCAACGCGTGGTCCGCGCGAGCCCCGGCGGAACCGGGCACTGCGCGCAGGGATGCCGCCGGCCGGCTGAGCCGGGGGCCGCATCGAGGGTGGGGCTGATGATTGCGGCATCGGCGGGTCGAGCGTCTCGTCGGCCTCGCTGATGACGGCCGGCACCACCGGCGGCGCCCCGCGCGCGGAGGGCGTGTCGCGGAGCTTTACCGTGTAGGCGCCGTTGTCCTCCTTCGCCAGGTCGATCAAGTCACGGTCCTGGGCCTCGCGCAGGAGCTCCTGGACCCGTGCCGGCTCCACCGGTACCGGTTCGCCCTGGATCTCGGCGAGCGCTTCGCCGAGCTCCTCGGCGCTCACCGCGCGCGACTCGCCCCCGAGGCGGCCGATCGCCTGCTTGATCAACCCGAAGGCACCGTCGAGCGAGAAGGCGCTGCGCCGCGGCTCGGGCGCCGCAGTGGGGGGAGTCTGGGGCGAACCGGATTCTTCCACGCCGGCTTGCTCCCCGCGCCCTTCGCGCTCGTCCCGACCCCGACCGCGGCGCCCGCGCCCCCGACCTTCACTGCGCTCGCGCGGCCGCGGCGGGCTCGCCACGCCCAACGGCTGGGCCGCGGCGCCCGGGACGCTCGACCCCAGACTGATCTCGTACTGCCCGTTGTCCAGCTTGGTGAGGTTGATCAAGCCCTTGTGGGCGGCTTCGATCACGAACTTCGAGAAGCGCGAGAACCCGACATCCTTCTCGTTGAAGCCGGGATCGATTTCCTGCATCACCTGCTTCAAGCGGTCGGAGCGCATCACGTCGTTGTGCGCCGTCATCTGCTTGACGGCCTCCACCACGAGCTCCCACGGGTCGTGGCGCTCGTGCGTGACGTCGCTCTCCTTGGTGAAACCTGCCAGCTCATTGTAGGAGTAGTATTCGTCGCAGTTCTGGATCAGCAGGTCGCTCGACGATTCGCGGATCCCCACGCCAATGACGTACTTCCCGTACTCCTTGAGCTTGAGCACGAGCGACGAGAAGTCCGAATCGCCCGACAAGAGGATGAAGGTGCCGATCTCGGGCCGGGTGAAGACGAGCTCGAGGGCATCGATCGCGAGCCGGATGTCGGTCGCGTTTTTCTTGTTCGAGCCGTAGGCGGGCGCGAAGATCAAGTCGATCGACGACTCGGAGAGGGGAACGATGTACTGCGGGTAGCGGCGCCAATCGGCGTAGGCGCGCTGCACGGCGACCTTCCCGCGGATGATCTCCGACTGCAGCAGCCGTTTCAGCTCCGTCTGGAGATCCGAGCGGATCCCCATCGTGACGTTGTCGAAGTCGATTAGCAGCGCCGCATTGGGCGCGTGGGCGGGTGGTTCCTTGTGAGTCCGTGCAAGATGGGCATGCGGCTGTGACGTCATGTAGTTGTGCTCAGTTCCAGGCCAACGACCTGCGCGAGCTCCCGTCGTTTCACCTTGCCGCTCCCGGTCAGGGGGAAGGCGTCGAAGAAGCGCACCAGGTCGGGCACTTTGTAGTTGGCGACGGCCTCGCGGCAGAAGTCCTTGAGTTCGTCGCCAGTCACGATGGATCCCTCCAGGGGCACGACGCAGGCGCAGATCAGCTCCCCCAACGTCTCGTTGGGGATGCCGACGACGCAGGCGTCGCCCACGGCAGGGTGCGTGCGGAGGAAGTCCTCCAGCTCGCGGGGATAGATCTTGTAGCCGCCGCGGATGATCACTTCGGCGCGACGGCTTAAAATCCTGACATAGCCTTCCTCGTCGACGACCGCGAGGTCACCCGTCAGGAAGAACCCCTCGGGGGTGAGTGAGCGCGCGGTCTCACCGGGCATGCGGTAATAGCCCAGCATCACGTTGGGCCCCTTCACCGCTAGTTCGCCCACCGCTTCGGGCCCGTGCAGGGCACCGCTCTTCAAATCGACGACCTTCACCGTCACGCCTGCAATGGGCCGGCCGACCGTCGACGCCCGCCGCTCGGGCGGCTCGTCGAAGCGCGTGACCGTCACCGTCGGCCCCGTCTCTGTGAGCCCGTAGGCGATCTGGACGTCGCACCACTGCCGGATGCGACGGGCCAAGTCGGGGGAAACCGGGCTCCCCGCGACAAGTCCCGAACGGCAGGTGGTGGGCGGCGACTCCCCAAACGAGGGTTGGCGCATGAGGAGCTCGAACATCGTAGGGACGCCATGCACGATCGTCACCCGTTCGCGCCGGATCAGCTCGAGCGCCCCGCCCGCCTCGAAGCGCTCCTGCAACACGAGCGTGGCGCCGGCGGTGATGGTAACCGCCACGACGTGCACGCCGAAGATGGTGAACAGCGGGACCGCGCCGAGCACCCGGTCGTCGCCGGTATGCCCGACCGCCTCGCTCGACGCACGCGCCGTCACCGTGATGTTGGCGTGCGACAGCACCACGCCCTTCGGTTTCCCCATCGTCCCCGACGTGTACAAGAGAGTGAGCGGCACGTTCCCTGGGTCACCCGGCGCGATCGGTGCGGGGCGCGGCGACCGTTTGGACACGAGATCGGCGTAGCGGTACACGCGATCGTCAAGCCAGCGGTCCCCGCCCCCCACGAGCACCAGGGCACGGAGGTCCGGCAGCGCAGGTAGGAGCTCGTCGTACAGCTCCATCACATCCGCGCCCGCGGCCGTGTCGGCCACGATGGCTGCGCGCACCTCAGCGTGGCGCAGCTGGTATTTGAGCTCGTGGAGGCTGAGCGAGGGGTCGAGTGGCACGAGCGCGACACCGCGATATGCCGCGGCCAGCAGCGTGACCACCCATTCCGGCCAGTTCGGCAGGTCCACGGCCAGCCGGTCGCCTGGTTGCAGGCCGAGGCCGGCCAGCGACCCGGCCAGCGCCACCGCTTCTCGATCGACCTGCTCGTAGGTCATCCGGCGTGACCCGAATACCAAGAACTCGCGGTGCGGATGCTCGTTTGCCCGCTCGGCAAAGAGCGTCGCCAGATGATCTGTCGCCACGTCTACCACAACCCCCACAACGTTCGGACTCTTTGAAAATAAACAACTTGCATGGAAAGGAACAGGCCAGCCGGGGCAGCGGCCACCGGTCTTCCCTGGATGTAACGTTTTGCGATCCAAGGGCATTCGAGAAGAGAGCCATGCACGTCTCGGGGGCGAGCGACGAGTCCGGAGGGTTGGTCGACGGGGCCCGGGGGGGACGTCCGGAGGCGCTGGCCTCGCTGTACCGAGCGCACGGGGCCGCACTCTATCGCCTCGCGTACCGACTGACCGGCACGCGCGAGGATGCGGAAGACGTACTGCACGATGTCTTCGTGGGGCTGCCCGAGGCACTCGCTCGCTACGAAGAGCGGGGCAATCTCGCGGGATGGTTGAAACGTGTGACGGCGCGTGTGGCACTCGGTCGGGTCCGGAGCCGGAAGCGGCGGGGCGAAGTGCCTCTGGAACTCGCCGGGCCTGGATCGGAGCCCCTCGCTGACCCCGACGGTATCGCGCTCAAGGTCGCCGTAAACCAGCTGCCCAATCGGTTGCGTGACGTGATCGTGCTCAAGGAGATCGAAGGCTATTCGCACCGCGAGGTGGCCGACCTACTCGGCATCAGCGTCGTGGCGTCACGGGTGCGAGCGCACCGGGGGCTCGCCCGCCTGCGGCAATTGTTGGAGGATGGGCGATGACCGATACCTCGTTTGACGCGCTGCGACGAGCGCTCCGGGACCTGGCCGCTCCGGCGCCGTCGCCCGAGTTGCTCGAGCGGATCCTCCGGAGCCGGGCCACCGGTGTCCGCGTGAACCTGCCCCGGAGTGAGCGCCGCGTCGCGGGTTGGCTCTGGGGCGCGCTGGCGGCGGCCGCAGCCCTGGCGCTCGTCATCAGCACACGTGATAGCGGGCGAGCGCCCCCTGACACCGGCAGCGCGTACTCGGACATCGCAGCGACGCTGCCCTTCTGGCCGCCGGACGCACTGGCCCAGGACGCGGGACCGCCGGCCGCGCCGCGCTACGCGCCCGTCCGACTCGAGGCGGGGCGAGCACATGCCGGCACCTGGATCTACCGGACCTGCACCGTCTTCGACGAGGGGCAACCCATGTGCCGCGGACGCTTCACGATGATGGTTCGCGAGGCCGCGTGGCACGGCTGGCCCGCGTGGCTCGTGTCGCGACGCCAAGAGACGGAACGCGTCGGGTCGCCAACCCTCCGCAGCTCCCTCGATACCGCGTATTTCGAACGAGCAACGCTGCGACCGATCTACGCGGCGATGGGAGGAAGTAAGTTCCGGCTCGTCCGCTCGTTCACGGGCGACACCGTGCGCGAGGCGCTCGACATCGGGGGCGCTTACCCTCGCAGCCATCGCACTGCGGCGCAGATCCCTGGTCCCCGCGACGCACCGGTGGTAGTGCGCTGGTCCTACTGGGTGGACCTCGCCCCCCTCATGCAGGTGCTGCCACTCGAACGCGGGTGGCGCGGGAGCGTGTACTCGATCCGCCTCGTGGGACCGGAGCCCGTCAAGGCCCCGTTCGTGCCACTCGATCTGCGCGTCGTCGGCAGCGGGCGGGTCGACGTCCCGGCCGGACAGTTCGACTGCTGGAAGGTCGAAGTGCACGAGGGGAAAGAGGAGGAGCGCCTGCTCACGCTGTGGGTCAGCAAGGATCGCGGTTGGCTCATCAAGGAAAGCAAGCAGGGCACGGACGGGCACGTCGACACGGTGCTCCTATCCGCTACTCCCCCAGCACCTTGATGATGACCCGCTTCCTGCGCTGTCCGTCCCACTCGCCGTAGAACACGCGCTGCCAGGGCCCGAGATCGAGCTTGCCGCCGGTCACGGGCACGATCACCTCGTGTCCGATCGTGAGGCTGCGCAGGTGGGCGGCGGCATTGTCCTCCCCGGTCTCGTTGTGGCCGTAGCGCTTGGGGTCCCACGGGGCGATGGTGGTCTCGAGCCACTTGAGGATGTCCGCCCACAGTCCTGATTCGTGGTCGTTGACGAAGACCGATGCGGTGATGTGCATGGCGCTCACGAGCGCCAAGCCCTCCGCCACGCCGCTCGCCCGCACCTGGTCCGCCACCTCGTCAGTGATATCGATGATCTCCTGCCGGTTCTTGGTCTGAAACCAGAGGTAGTGGGTCAGACTCTTCATGCTGAAACCCCTGTGTCGAATTGTCGCACCCGGGCCACGTCCCTAGATTGGTGCCAACAATATGGCGCTCGCATTCCGCCAGCGGATCTTCGTCATCCTTGTCGCGCTGACGGCGGTCCCCACCGCTCTCGCCGTGGTCGGCTGGGCCCTCGCCGTGCGCACGGTGGCGCCGTCAGCGGGCGCGCGCGTGGCGCTCGAGGAGATGGCGGGGTCGGCGCGCCAGATGGCCGAGCGCATCGACACCACGCATCTCGCGGCACCCGAGCGCGCCGCGTTGCGCGAGCATCTGTTGCGCCTGTCGAACTCGGTGAGCCTGGCGCGCCGGGCAGAGACCTACCTGCGCTACTACGCCGGCGGGTTTGCGCTGGTGGTCATTGTGGTCGGCGGGGTGGCCCTGATCGCGGCGGTCCGGCTGGCGCGGCATCTGTCGCGCCAGCTGTCGCGGCCGATCGACGAGCTGGTAGGCTGGACGCGCCTGATCCGCCGGCATTTGCCGCTGCCGCCCGGCCCGGCGAGTCGCGGCGCGCCCGAATTCGAGGCGCTGCGCCAGGCGCTGCGCGAACTCGCCACCGCGCTCGACGCCGCGCGGGAGCGCGACCTCGAGGCGGAGCGGTTGCGGGCGTTCCGCGAGGTGGCACGGCGCGTCGCGCACGAGATCAAGAACCCGCTCACCGCGATGCGCATCGCCGTGGATCAGCTGTACCGCACCGACGTGGCGGCGGACCGACGCACGGCGATGGCGGTGGACGTGATGGCCTCGGAGACCGACCGGCTGGAGCAGCTCGCCAAGGAGTTCGCCGAGTTCGGCCGGCTCCCGGAGGGACCGAAGAGCGAGGTGGATCTGATGGACCTGCTGATCGATCTCAGCACGAGCGCTGTACCGTCCGAAATTTCTGTCGCGGTGCGGGCCAACGGTGAGCCGTGCCGCCTCCTCGGGCACTACGACCCGTTGCGCCGCGCCTTCGCGAACCTGCTGCGGAACGCGGCGGAGGCGATGGGCGGCCACGGCGCGATCGACGTGGGCGTGACCCGCGACGGCGCCGGGCTGGTGGTGACGGTCGCCGACCACGGCCCGGGCATCCCCCCCGAGCTGCGTCAGCGTGTGTTCGAGCCGTACTTCACGACCAAACAGGACGGGACGGGGCTCGGCCTGGCGCTGGTGCGGCAGACGATCGAGGCCCACAACGGCACCATTAGCGTCGTGGACACGCCCGGCGGCGGCGCCACGTTCTCGGTGGTGCTCTCGGCAGCATGAGCCCACGCGTCCTGCTCGTCGACGACGAGACGAACATCCGCAAGATGGTCGGCGCCCTGCTCGAGTCCGAGGGGTTCGAGACAGCGGAGGCGGCGAACGGCAGCGCGGCGCTCGCGGCGGTCGAGCGCGAAGTGCCCGACGCCGTGCTGCTCGATCTCATGATGCCGGGCGGGCCGGACGGGCTCGCCACGCTCGAGCAACTGAAGCGGCGCCTGCCCGACGTACCGGTGGTGATGATGAGCGGCAAGGCGAGCCTCACCGACGCCGTGCGGGCGACGAAGCTCGGCGCCTTTCAGTTCCTCGAGAAGCCGCTCACACCCGAGGGCGTGGTCACGACGCTGCGCGCGGCGCTCGAGCTGGGGCGCACGCTCGCCGAAAACCGGCGGCTGCACGAAGCACTGGGGCACGCCGACCCGCTGGTGGGCGCGAGCCGAGCCATGGAGGAGCTCCGGGCCCTGATCGCGCGCGTCGCACCGACCGAGGTGCGGGTGCTCATCACCGGCGAATCCGGGACCGGCAAGGAGCTCGTGGCGTCGGCGATCCATCGCCAGAGCGCACGCACCTCCAAGCCATTCGTGTGCGTCAACAGCGCCGCGATTCCCAAGGACCTCGTCGAGTCGGAGATGTTCGGCCACGAGCGCGGGGCGTTCACCGGCGCCACCGAGCGACGGGTCGGGCGGTTCGAGCTGGCGGACCGGGGCACGCTGTTTCTCGACGAAGTGGGCGACTTGGGACTCGAGGCGCAAGCGAAGTTGTTGCGCGTGCTCGAGAGCGGCGTGATCGAGCGGCTGGGCGGCGAGAAGCCGGTCACGGTGAACGTGCGCGTGATCGCCGCGACGAACAAAGATTTGGCGAAAGCGTCGCATCAAGGGCAGTTCCGTGAGGACTTGCTGTTTCGGCTCAATGTGCTGCCCATTCGGATCCCGCCCCTGCGCGAGCGGGCCGACGACATCCCGCCGCTGCTGGTGCACTTCGCCGCCCGCCAAGCGGCGCGACTCGGCCGGACGGTGAACTTCGACGCCGGCGCCGTCCAGCTGCTCACGGCCTACGCCTGGCCAGGCAACGTGCGCGAGCTCGCGAATATCGTGGAGCGGCTGGCGATCCTCGCCTCCGGGCCCACGGTGATGGCGGACGACGTAGCGCGCGTGCTGCCGCAGGATGGTGCTCCCGTCACGCCGACCGAAGGATGGTGCGACGTGGCGCTCGCCGAGGCGCTCGACGGATTCGAGCGCACCCTGATCGCGCGCGCGCTCTCGGCCGCGCGGGGCAACGTGGCCGAGGCGGCGCGGCGGCTCGCGACCGACCGCGCCAACCTGTACCGCCGCATGCGCCGGCTCGGGCTTGAGCCGCCGCGGACTGTGGCGGGATGACGCGCCCCACGGGCCAACCGGCCTCACTTCCGCCCCCTCCTTCCCGCCCCGGCCCGCGCGAAACCCGCCCGGCGTGGCCGGCACAACCCATGCACGAGCGCCCTGCGCCCTCTCTCAGGATGCTCGCCATGCGCGCCTTCGTGCTCGCCGCCTGGTGCTCGGTTATCGGCGCCGCCGCCGTCCGGGCGCAGGACACCGCCATCGTAATTCAGCCGGAGAGCGCCGGAGTGCTGGCGCAGCCGCCCGAGCTGTCGCGCGCGGTCGCGGAGGAGGCGATCCGCCGCTACAACGCCGCGACGACGACGCGGCTCGTAGGCCGGTTCACCCTGCCCGTCGGCAACGCCTGGCGCGGCGATGTGGCGGTGCGAAGCGGCCCGGCCGTAGTCGCGGGCCGGGTGGAGGGCACCGTGCTCCTGATCAACGGCGATGCCGTGCTCGACTCCGGGGCCGTGGTCACGGGCGATCTGATCGTCATCGGGGGAACGGTGGTGCGCGCGCCCGGGGTGCAGGTCGCGGGCGAGGTGCGCGTGTACGAGGAGCCGCTCGCCTATCGAGCGAGGGGCGACACCATCGCGCTCGCGCCGCCTGACGTGCGCCGCTGGTTCCGGAACCTGGGCGTCGAGAAGTCCTGGGGCAGCGCCGAGTCCCGCTCCTCGCTCACGTTGGCCACAGGTGGCACGTTCAATCGCGTGGAAGGTCTGCCCGTGGTGTTCGGCCCCCTGTTCGACTGGCGGCTGCACCAGGACATGCGGCTGCGCGTCGACGCGCTCGGCGTGTTCCGCACGGCCGGCGACTTCACCAACAAGCGGAGCGACTTGGGCTACATCCTGCGCACCGAGCTGCGCTTCGGCGTGGTGCCGGCCTACGGCGTCCAGTTCCGCGCCTTCGATGACGTGGCGCCGGTCGAGGACTGGGGATTGCGCAATGCCGAGGTCGGGTGGACGGCGTTCCTGTTCCAGCGCGACTACCGTGACTACTACCTGAGCAAGGGGGTGGCGGGCCGCGTGTTCGCCCAGCTCGAGCGCCCGCTGCGCGTGGAGTTCGAGCTGCGGCACGACTGGCAAACGAGCGTCAGCGCGCGCAACCCGTGGACGCTGTTCCGCCACGGCCAGGCGTGGCGTCCCAACCCGCCGATCGACGACGGGCACTACACCACGTTAGGCGTGGCCGTCACATTCGACACCCGCAACGACCGCTCGGACCCGACGGCCGGCTGGCTCATGCACGCGCGGTTCGAGAACGCGCGCTCGACGGACGTGGTCCCGCAGACCGGCGTCCCGAGCGCGGTGCACGGGCCGATCCCCACCGACGGGTCCTACGCGTTCAGCCGCGTGTTCCTCGACGTGCGCCGCTACACGCGCGTAAGCACGTCGGGACGCGTCAAGCTGCGGCTCCTCGGGGGGGGCTGGATCGGCGGCGATCCCCTTCCCTTGCAACAGCGCCTCTCGATCGGCGGGCCCGATCCGCTCGCGGGCTACGGCTTCCGCCACACCGCGTGTAGCGGCGACATCATCGGAGCGGCGTTTCTGGGGGCGGCGGCCTGCGATCGCGTGATCCTCGCCCAGGTCGAGTACCGCGGGCACATCGCCCTGCACTGGTCGTATGGCTCCTCGAGCCCCGCGGACGAAGCGGCGCGATCGCTGTTCACGCTGCAGGGGCCCGATCTGGTGGTCCTGGGGGACGCGGGGCAGGCCTGGCTCGTCGGCAGCGGCCCGGGCCGACTGCCCTCAGACCGCCTCCCGACACTCGGCAGCTGGCTCGCGGACCTGGGGCTGGGGGTCGATTGGGGCGGACTGGGGGTGTATGTGGCCAAGGCGGTGACGGCCGGCGAGCCACTGCGCTTCACGCTGCGACTCGACCACCGCTTCTGAGGTGAGGTCGGGTCTCGCGTTTCTGGCGCTGCTCGGAGCGGCGGCGGCCTCCCAGGCCAGGGCGCAGGCGCCCGCACTGACCGTCATCCTCCAGCGCGGCGTGCCCCGGATTCAGACCACCGCGCTCCTCTCAGACGGCAGGTTCGTCGGCCTGATGCGCTCGGGGTTTCCGCTGCGCCTCCATTACCGCCTCGAGCTGTGGCGCGCACGCTCGGGGTGGTTCGATCAGTACATCAGCGAGTACGCCTGGGATGCTGTGGCGCGTCACGACCCTCTCGCCAACGACTTCGTGCTGATCCGCAGCGCCGGCACTCGGGTGGCACGCTACGGCTCGCCGGACGACTTGGAGCGCGCGCTGGAGATCCCATTTTACGTCAAGCTCACCCCCAAGGGCTCGGGCAACTTCTACTTCCTGTGTCGGCTCGAGGTGACGACGCTCAACGACACCGATCTCGAGGAGTTGACGCACTGGCTCAAGGGCGACGTGAGCCCCGCGGTGTCGGGGGGCGGCGACGTGGGCGGCGCGCTCAGTCGCGGCGCGCAGCGGCTCCTGGTGCGGATCGCCGGCTTGCCGCGGTTGACGCTGGAGGCGCGGTCGGAAACCCTGAGCCGTGCGGAGGGGAACTAGGAGTGGAACCGCTCGTCGATGGCGCGGCGGATTTGGTCGAGGGTGCTCCCGCCTGCGGCCATTCGCGTCGCTAAGAGCGCTTCACCCCTGCAGATGTCGCACTGCCCGCCATGGTCGGACTCGAAGCAGGTGAGGAGCGAGCGGTGTCCGAAGTGCTTTGCGCACTCGCAGTGGCAGTACAGCCCGTCGAGGAGCTGGGGCGCGCCGCGCGCCGCCGCATAGGCCGCGGCGGCCTCGGCCGGCGTCGTGAGGACGAGGCTCGGAGGCAGCACTCGCTCGGCGGTCACGCCGGGGCGCGGCTCGGGGTGGAGCGCTGCCCGGCCTCCCCGGCTCAAGAGGACGCCCGCCACCGCGAGGCCGCCAACTCCCGCGACGATCCAGGGGAGCCGCTGGCTCACAGCGCCGCGAGCGCGGCCAGCACCTCGCCGCCGTAGAACAACCGGATGTACTTCGACTGGATGGAGGTGAGGCGGCGCACCGCCCACGCGAGGTGCACGAAATGGGGTTCCACCGGGGGCCGCAGCGGGTGCATCCCGGCTTCCTCGGGCAGCAGATTACCCTTGCGGGTGTTGCAGCTCGAGCACGCGGTGAGCACGTTGCTCCAGCCGTTCGTGCCGCCGCGCGACAGCGGCACCAGATGGTCCCGCGTCAAACACTCGCGGTGGCGCAGCTCCGGCTGGCTGCGTCCGCAGAACTGGCAGCGGTAGTTGTCGCGGGCGAAGAGGAACGTGTTGGTCACCTGCCGGCGGAAGCGGCGGGGCACATGCACGAATTTCACGAGCCGGATCACGGCCGGCCGCGGGATCGCCATGCGCTCGCTGCGCACCACGGGGCCGTCCGCCTCGACGATCTCCGCCTTGCGGTCGATCACAAGGCGCAGCGCCCGGCGCACCGGCACCATGGTCAGGGGCTCGAATGAGGCATTGAGCGCGAGGCAGCGCACGGCATTTCCCCCAGGGCGGACAAAATGGCCGTCCCGCTCGGAACGAGCCAGACGACCACGTATCCTACACAACCCGCTAACGCGCGGCAAGACCTTGGGTTAAGTCCCTCCGGCGGCGCTGAATGCGAGCTGCAGCGCCGTCAGCTGCTCAGCCACGGACGCCCGCGACGCACCACCCGGCGTAGCGCGGCGCTCCACGGAGTCCTCCCAGGTCCCGAGTTGCGCCACGGCGGCCGGGAGCGCGGGGTGGATTCCCGCCGCCACCGGGCCGGGCACCTGGTCGAGCGGCACGCCAGCGCGCTCGGCCTCGCGCACCAGCCGGCCCACGAGCCCGTGGCTCTCCCGGAACGGGACACCGGCCTCGACTAAGCGGTCGGCCAAGTCAGTGGCGCGCAGCGACGCGTCGAGCGCGCCACGCATGCGCTCGGCGTCCACCGTGAGCGCGGCGATGGCCCCGGTGACCGCGGGCAAGACCAAGCCGAGCGTGTCGACCGCGTCGAACAGCAGCGCCTTGTCCTCCTGCAGGTCCTTGCTGTAGCCCGCGGGCAGGCCCTTGAGCGCGGTGAGGAGGGCGACCAGGTCACCGAGCAGCCGCCCGGCTTTCGCGCGCGCCAGCTCCAGCACGTCGGGGTTGCGCTTCTGGGGGAGGAGGCTCGAGCCGGTGCTGAAGTCGTCCGACAGCCGCACGAAACCGAACTCGGCGCTCGTGTAGAGCACGAGCTCCGCCGCGAGGCGCGACAGGTGGATACCGACGAGCGACAGCGCGGCCAGCACTTCGACCACGAAGTCGCGGTCACCCGTCGCATCGAGCGCGTTGGCGGAAATCGTCCGGAACCCGAGGGCCTCCTTGAGGAGCACGCGGTCCACGGGGAACCCCGAGCCCGCGACCGCGCCCGAGCCGAGCGGCAGCTCCGCCGCGCGCCGGCGCGCGTCGGCCAGCCGCTGGCGGTCGCGGACCAGGGGCCAGGCGTGCGCCAGCAGAACGTACGCCCAGCGCACCGGCTGCGCCCGCTGGCCGTGGGTGTAGCTGGGCAGGAGCAGGTCCACGCCGTCGTGGGCGCGGGCCACGAGCGCCCGCCCCAGCGCCGCGAGATCGCCGTCGAGCTGATCGATGGCGCCGAGCGTCCAGAGCCGCAGGTCGGTCGCGACTTGATCGTTGCGGGACCGTCCCGTATGGAGCTTGCCGGCCACGACCCCGACCTCGTCATACAGCAAGCGTTCGACGAGCGTGTGCACGTCCTCATCGGGCGCCCCGACCGCCGCCCCGTCGGCGAGCCGCTCCGCCACCTTGTCCAAGCCATCGAGCAGCTGCACTTCCTCGTTCGGCGTCACGACGCCGACCCGGCAGAGCGCGTGCACCCAGGCCTTGCTCGCGGCCACGTCTTGGGGCCAGAGCCGGTGATCGACGGGCAAGCTGCGGTTGAGCGCGTCGAGCGCGGCACTCGGGCCGAGACTAAAGCGCCCGCCCCACATCTGGTGGGCGGGCGGGGCCGACGTGGCTGGCGTGGCTGGCGTAGCCGGCGTAGCCGGCGGCGACGGCTCCGTCGGGAGGGGCGGCATCAGTCCGCCGCCGCGCCGACCTGGTGTTCGCGGCGCGCGGCCTCGAGGCCCGCGCCGATGCGGATCGCGAGCCCGTAGAGGTGAATGAACCCTGCGGCGTCGCGCTGATCGTACACGTTGTCCTTGCCGAACGTGGCGTAGGATGGCTGGTACAGCGCGTGCGGGCTCTCCCGTCCGGCGACCGCCAGGGCGCCCTTGTAGAGCTTGAGCCGCACCGTGCCGGTCACCCGCTTCTGCGTGCCCGCCACCGCCAGGTCGAGCGCTTCGCGCTCCGGGGTCCACCAGCGTCCGTCGTACACGAGATCGGCGTAGCGGAGCGCCAGCTCGTCCTTGAGCCGCAGCGTGCGCCGGTCGAGCACCAGCTGCTCGAGCTCACGGTGCGCCGCGTGCAACAACGTGCCCCCCGGGGTCTCATACACACCGCGCGACTTCATCCCCACCAGCCGGTCCTCGACTACATCGGCCCGGCCGACGCCGTGCTCGCCCGCCACCGCGTTCAGCGTCTCGAGCAGCTCGACCGGACCGAGCGCCGCCCGGTCCACGCTCACCGGCGTGCCCTCCTCGAACCCGATCTCGACCACCACCGGCAGCTCCGGCGCCTCGAGCGCGTCGCGGGTCATGACGAAGATATGTTCGGGGGGTTCTTTGGCGGGGTCTTCGAGGATGCCGCCCTCATGCGAGCAGTGCCACAGGTTGCGGTCGGTCGAATACGGTTTTTCGAGCGTCGCCTGGACCGGAATCCCCTGCGCCTTGACGTAGGCGATCAAGTCTTCGCGGCCCCGGAACTCCCACTCGCGCCACGGGGCGATGACCTGTAGATCGGGGGCGAGTGCGGCGTAGGTGAGCTCGAAGCGCACTTGATCGTTGCCCTTGCCCGTGCACCCGTGGGCGAGCGCCTGCGCGCCCGCGCGTTGGGCGAGCGCCACCTGGTGCGCCGCCATCACCGGGCGGGCCATGCCGGTGCCGAGCAGGTAGGTGCGCGCGTACACGGCGCCGGCGCGGAGCGTCGGGAACACGAAGTCACGCACGAACTCCTCGCGCAGGTCCTCGACCACGCAGTCGACGGCGCCCGAGCGCTTGGCCTTCTCGACCAACCCCGCGAGCTCGCCGCTGCCCTGGCCCACATCCGCGGCGAAGCACAACACGCGCGCGCCGTAGCGCTCGCGCAGCCACGGCACGATCGCCGACGTGTCGAGTCCGCCCGAGTATGCGAGGACGACCAACGGCCCCATGGAGACGCTCCTTTGAGTTTATGCAGAACAGTGCATAAACATACACCGTCAGGGGTCCCTGTCAACCGCCCGGGCGTCCCCCGGAGTCCTAGCGGACGCCCCGCGCGATGCCGATCTTTTCGGTCCACATTCTCCGAGGTGACCATTGAACCGGCGTGAGCTCTGCACCGCGCTCGGGGCCGCAGCCGCCAGCCCCATCCTGGCGCGCCTCCCGGGCACCGCGGGCTGGGCCGTGGGCCGCCGCGCGCACGTCCGCGCGCACGGACGCGCACTCGCCGTGCTCGATCCCCACCAGGCCGAGACGCTGGGCGTCATCGCCGAGATGATCATCCCCGAGACCGACACCCCTGGAGCGGGGGCCGCCCACATCCCCGAGTTCGCCGACCTGATGCTCGCCGAGTGGTCCTCGGAGGACGAGCGCACGCGGGTTCTCGCGGGCCTCGCGGACCTGGACGCCCGGAGCCGCGCGGCCTTCGGCGGCGCTTTTGTCGCCGGCACGGAGGCGCAGCGCACCGCCATCCTCACCGCGCTCGACGCCGAGACCCAGGCCGCGCTGCGGGCGCAGGCGCCAGCTGCGGGGCGCGCGCCCGAGCGGACCCCCGAGCGGCCCTTCTTCCAGATGGTGAAGGCGCTCACGGTGTTCGGCTACTTCACGTCCGAAGTCGGGGCCACTCGGGAGCTGCATTACGAGGCCGTGCCTGGCTCCTTCGACGGCTGCACCGACGTGCGCGCGGCGCGCGTCACACCGGGCGATTTCTAATGGCCCCCCCCATACCGACGTTCGACGCCATCGTGGTCGGGTCCGGGATCAGCGGTGGCTGGGCCGCGAAGGAGTTGTGCGAGCGCGGGCTGCGCACGCTCGTGCTCGAAGCGGGTCGACCGATCGACCCCGCCCGCGACTACGTGGAGCACGTGCCACCGTGGGCGATGAAGTTCCGCGGGTTCGGCGACCGCCGGGCCCTCGAGCGCGACCAGTTCATCCAGCGCCACTGCTACGCGTGCAACGAGTACAGCGGCAAGTTCTTCGTCAACGACCGCGACAACCCCTACACCTTCGATGCCGACAAGCCGTTCCACTGGATCCGCGGCCGCCAAGTCGGCGGCCGTTCCATCATGTGGGGTCGGCAGGTGTACCGCTGGAGCGATCTCGATTTCGAGGCGAACGCACGCGACGGATTCGGGGTCGATTGGCCGATCCGCTACGCCGACATCGCGCCGTGGTACGATCACGTCGAGACGTTCATCGGCATCAGCGGCGAGGCGCTCGGGCTGCCCCAGCTGCCCGACGGCAAGTTCCTCCCTCCGATGGCGCTGAACTGCGCCGAGCAAGTGGTACGGGACGGGGTGGCGAAGCGCTTCACCGGCGAGCGGGTGCTCACGATCGGCCGGGTCGCCGTCCTCACGGCCCCGCACGGCGGGCGCGCGGCGTGCCACTATTGCGGGCCGTGCGAGCGCGGCTGCATCACCCATTCGTATTTCAACAGTATCGGCGTGACCTTGCCGGCGGCGCGCGCCACGGGACGGCTCACGCTGCGGCCCTACAGCGTGGTCGAGAGCATCAGCTACGACGAGCACCGCGACCGCGCGACTGGGGTCCGCGTCATCGACGCGCAGACCCACCAGCCGCTCGAGTTCCGCGCCCGCGTGATCTTCCTGTGCGCCTCGGCGCTCGAGTCGGCGCGCATCCTGCTCAACTCGAAGACGCCGCGATTCCCCACCGGCCTCGCGAACTCGAGCGGTGAGCTGGGCCGCAACCTGATGGATCACACCATGGGCGGGGGCGCGAACGGCATGATCCCCGGCATGGAAGACCGCATCACCCACGGCAGCCGCCCCAACGGGATCTACGTGCCGCGGTTCCGTAACGTGCAGACCAAGTCTCCCGACTTCCTGCGCGGCTACGGCTTCCAAGGCGGCGCGGGGCGGGAGGGGTGGCGCCGCGGTGCCACGCTGCCGGGCTTCGGCCACGACTTCAAGGAGTCGCTGCGCACCGCGGGCCCGTGGCACTTCTCGTTCTACGGGTTCGGCGAGTGCCTGCCGCGCCCCACCAACTACGTGGAGCTCGACCCCGCAACGAAAGACGCGTGGGGCGTTCCCGCCCTGCGCATTCACTGCACCTGGAGCGACAACGAGCGGAAGTTGCTGCACGACATGTCGATCAGCGCCGCGGAGATGCTCGAGGCAGCAGGCGCACGCGACATCCAAACGTTCGCGGAAAGCAACCCGCCGGGCCTGACGATCCACGAGATGGGCACCGCGCGGATGGGGCGCGACCCGAAGACCTCCGTTCTCAACAGTCACAACCAGTCCCACGATGTCCCGAACCTGTTCCTGACCGACGGCGCCTGCATGGCCTCGTCGGCATGTCAGAACCCTTCCATCACGTACATGGCGCTCACCGCTCGCGCCGCGGCGTTTGCCGTGGACCAGCTGAAGCGCCGGGAGCTGTAACCCGTGAGCGATCGTCGCAGGTTTCTCCAACAACTCGGCAGCGCGGCCCTGGCTGCGGGCCTTCCCGATGTTTCCATCGCCACCACCAGCCGGGGCGCGCGGATCGAGCGTATCGGGCTCCAGCTCTACACCGTGCGGCACGTGCTCGAAAAGGACTTCGAGGGCACGCTCGCCACGGTGGCGGCCGCCGGGTACCGCGAGGTCGAGTTCGCGGGCTACTTCGGGAAGTCGCCCGCGGAGGTGCGGGCGATCCTCGACCGCCACGGCCTCGCATCGCCCGCGGTGCACGTCGGCTCAGTCGCACCCGACCAGTGGCGGCAGGCGCTCGACGCCGCGCACGTGATCGGCCACCACTACGTCGTGTTCCCGTGGATCCCGGTCGAGGCACGGACGGGGGTGGACGGCTACAAGAAGTTCGCGGCGACCTTCAACCGCTTGGCGGAGGAAGCGCGGGCGGCGGGCCTGCAGTTCGCCTACCACAACCACGACTTCGAATTCGCGCCGGTCGCGGGTCAGTTGCCGTACGACATCCTGCTCGCCGAGACCGATCCCAAGCTCGTGCAGATGGAGATGGATCTCTACTGGATCACGAAGGGCGGGCAGGATCCGCTGGCATATTTCGCGCGCTGGCCCGGACGATTCCCAGCCGTTCACGTGAAGGACTCGGCCGGCGGTCCGGAGCATCGCATGATGGACGTGGGCGCCGGGACGATCGACTTCAAGAAGATCTTCGCCCACCGCGCCCAAGCGGGCATTCAGCACTACTTTGTGGAGCACGACGAGCCAGCGGACCCCGTCGCGTCGATCCGCGCGAGCTGCGCTTACTTGAAGCAACTGGAGTTCTGATGAACCGGCGGGAGGCGCTGGGGGTCTTGGGAGCCACCACGCTCGGGTCCCGGGCGCGCGCGTGGGCCGGCCCGGAGGTAACCCGTACCACCCGCCTGCAGCCGGGCTCGCGCGCGAGCGCGGGCCGATTGAGGCAGTCGGCCTGCCGCTGGGCCTACAAACAGCTGCCCCTCGCCGACTTCTGTCGGGCCGGAGCGGCGATGGGCCTCGCGGGGGTCGACCTGCTCGGGCCCGAGGACTGGGAGCCGGTGCGCGAGTTCGGCCTGGTGTGCTCAATGGGGTACCCCACGGCGCGCAGCGACTTTATCGCGACCGGGTTCAACGACCGGGCGAACCACGCGATGTTGTTGCGCGAGCTCGAGCAGGCGATCCCGCTGGCCGCGCGCCACGCGGTCCCGAACGTGATCGCAATGTTCGGCAACCGCCGCGCTACGAGCGACGGCGCCGGGATCGCCGCTTGCGTCGCGGGGCTCCAAGCCATCAAGGCGCTCGCGGAAGAGCAGGGCGTTACGATCTGCCTCGAGCTCTTGAACAGCAAGGTCGACCATCCGGACTACCAAGGGGACCGGACGGCGTTCGGCGTGGCCGTCGCGACAGCCGTGGCCTCGCCGCGCGTCAAGCTCCTGTATGACATCTATCACATGCAGATCATGGAGGGGGATATCATCCGCACCATTCGCGACAACCGGGATCACATCGCCCACTTTCATACGGGGGGCGTTCCCGGTCGCCACGAGCTGGACGGCACCCAGGAGCTCAACTGGCACGCGGTCGCGACCGCTATCGCCGACACGGGGTTCCGGGGATTCGTAGCGCACGAGTTCGTGCCCACGCGCGACGCGCTCCGCTCGCTGCGAGAAGCCGTCGAGACGTGCACCGTCTGAAGGATCACCAACCGTGAGCCAAGCGAAACTGTACGACGTCTGCATCGTCGGTTCGGGAGCGGGTGGCGGCATGGCCGCCCACGCCCTCACGCAAGCCGGAGCCGACGTCATCCTGCTCGAGGCCGGCGGACCCTGGGACAACGCGAAGGACTCGGCGATGCTGACCTGGCCGTACGAGTCGCCGCGCCGCGGCAAGTCCACCAAGGCGCGCCCGTTCGGCGAGTTCGACGCGTGCATCGGCGGCTGGGAGCTCGACGGCGAGCCCTACACCCGTGCCCCTGGGACCGAGTTCCGGTGGTGGCGGGCCCGCATGGTGGGGGGACGCACCAATCATTGGGGCCGCATCTCCCTGCGGTTCGGACCGTACGACTTCAAGCGCAAGAGTCGGGACGGACTGGGCGACGACTGGCCGATCGGCTACGGCGACGTGGCGCCCTATTACGACCAGGTGGACCGGCTGATCGGCGTGTTCGGGAGCACGGAGCATCTCCCCAACGAGCCGGACGGCGTGTTTCTCCCGCCGCCCAAGCCGCGCTGCCACGAGCTCCTCGTCAAACAAGCGGCCGACCGGCAGCACATCACCTGCATCCCCTCGCGGCTCTCGATCCTCACGCGGCCGTTGAACGGGCGCGCGGCGTGCCACTACTGCGGGCAATGCAACCGCGGCTGTCGTGTGAACGCGAACTTCACGTCCACCAATGTGCTGATCGCCCCCGCGCTCGCGAGCGGCAAGCTCACGCTCGTGACCAACGCGATGGCGCGCGAGGTGACGGTGGACCGCGCCGGGCACGCCTCGGGCGTCACCTATGTCGACAAGACGACGGGGGCCGACCGGCATGTGCGGGCGAAGGTCGTGGCGCTCGGGGCCAGCGCTTTCGAGTCCGCCCGCCTGCTCCTCAATTCGCGCTCGAGCCTGTTCCCGAACGGCCTCGCCAACGCGAGCGGCACGGTTGGCCGCTACATCACCGACACGACCGGCACCGACGTCGCCGGATTCATCCCCAAGCTGGTGGACCACGTGCCGCACAACCATGACGGCGTGGGGGGCATGCACCTGTACATGCCGTGGTGGCTCGACAACGCCAAGCTCGACTTTCCGCGTGGCTACCATATCGAGATCTGGGGCGGCCCGCACGTGCCGGCGTACGGCGCTCTAGGTGGGATCCAGCATTACCCCGGCGGCGGCGGCTACGGCCGGCAGCTGAAGCAGGACTACCGCCGCTACTACGGCTCCACGATTGGCTTTTCGGGCCGCGGCGAGATGATTCCGAACGACGATACGTACTGCGAGACCGATCCCCAGGTCGTGGACCGCTGGGGCATCCCGGTCCTGCGCTTCCACTGGAAGTGGTCGGATCACGAGTACAGGCAGGTGAAGCACATGCAGGAGACGTTCCGCGCGCTCATCGCCGAGATGGGCGGGGAGGCGTTCTGGCCGATGCCGACGGCCGAGCAGGGCTACGGCATCGCGGCCGGCGGCGTAATCATCCACGAGCTGGGCGGAACGCGGATGGGCGACGATCCCAAGACGTCGGTCGTCAACCGCTGGTGCCAGGCCCACGAGTGCAAGAACCTGTTCGTGGTAGACGGCGGGCCATTCGTGTCCCAGGCGGACAAGAACCCGACCTGGACCATTCTCGCCCTGTCCCTCCGCACCGCGGCCTACATCACGGACCAGATGAAACAGGGGGCGCTCGGATGAAGCGACGCGACGCGGTGCAGCTGCTCGCCGTAGCCCCGCTGGCGGCGGCGTTCCGCTGGGCGCCCGAGGCGGTGACGGAGGCCTCGGCCCTGGCGCGCGCGGCGCGCGCGGCCCCCACGCCCTACCAGCCCACGAACTTCACGCCGCAGGAATGGGAGACGGTCCGGCTGCTCGTCGACCTGATCATCCCCAAGGACGAGCGTTCGGGCAGTGCCACCGACGCTGGCGTGCCCGAGTTCATGGATTTCATGCTCGGCGACGAGCCCGAGCTCGGGACGCCGGTGCGCGGCGGCCTCGCCTGGCTCGATCATCAATGCGCGGACCGCTCCGGCAAAACGTTCGTGACCGCGAGTGACGCCGAGCGTGCCGCGCTGCTCGACGACATCGCGTGGCCGAAGCGCGCCAAGCCCGAGCACGCCCCCGGGGTCGCCTTCTTCACGAGCTTCCGGGACCTCACCGCGTCGGGCTTCTACTCGAGTCGCGTGGGCGTCGCGGATCTGCGCTACGTCGGCAACACGTTTATCGCCCAGTGGGCGGGCTGTCCCCCCGAGGTGCTCGCCAAGCTCGGCGTCACCTACTGACCACAGCGGGAACGCACCAGAGGAAAGGGTTCATGCCCAACCAGCGTTTGGGGGTCGGGTTCGTGGGCAGCGGCTTCAATGCACGCTTCCACCTCCAGGCCTTTCGGGCCGTCCGCGACGCTGACGTGCTCGGTGTCTGGAGTCCGAACAGCAAGCACGCCGAAGAGACCGCCGCCCTGGCGCGGGCGCTCGACCTCGGGCAGGCGCGCACCTACCGCTCGCTCGCCGAGATGGTGACGGACTCCGCGATCGACGCGCTGTGGCTGTGCGGGCCGAACCACACCCGCGTCGCGAACGTGGAGGAGATCGTGGATGCCGTCACCCGCGGCAAGGGCACGCTCAAGGGCATCGCGTGCGAGAAGCCGCTCGCGCGCAACGTCGCAGAGGCGACGCGGGTGACCGAGCTCGTCAAGCGGGCGGGGGTCGCCCATGGCTATCTCGAGAATCAAGCGTTCGCACCTTCGGTGACGCAGGGCCGGGCCCTCATCTGGGCGCGGGGCGCCTCACTCACCGGCCGCCCCTACCTCGCGCGCGCGGCGGAGGAGCACAGCGGGCCCCACATGCCCTGGTTCTGGCGCGGGGAGCTGCAGGGCGGTGGGGTTCTCAATGACATGATGTGTCATTCGGCGCTGGTCGTGCGTCACCTGCTCACGAAGCCCGGCGCGCCGCTCTCGTCCGTGCGGCTCGTGCGCGTGACCGGACACATCGCGGGCCTCAAGTGGAGTCGCCCCGCCTACGCGCAGCGCCTGCAGCAGCGGATGGGCCGGGACGTCGACTACACCAAGACGCCGGCGGAGGACTTTGCGAGCGTCATGCTCGAGTTCGCGACCGACGACGGCTCCACCGTGCTCGGCGAAGCGACGACGTCCTGGAGCTTTGTCGGCGCCGGACTGCGGCTCTCGGCGGAGTTGCTCGGCCCCGAGTACTCGATGTCATGGAACTCGCTCGACAGCCCGCTCAAGGTGTTTTTCAGCCGCGAGGTCAAAGGCGAGTCCGGTGAGGACTTGGTCGAGAAGCAGAACGCTGAGATGGGACTCATGCCCGTCATCTCGGGTGAGGCAGCCGTGTACGGCTATGAGGCCGAGGATCGGCACTTCGTGCGCGCGTTTCTGGGGCGCGAAGCGCCCGAGCTCACGTTCGACGACGGGCTCGAGGTCGTGAAGGTGCTCATGACGGCCTACATGAGCGCCGAACAGGGTCGCACACTCGCCTTTCCACCCGCAGGGCTCGACGCCTTCGTGCCGGCCGTGGCGAAGGGGACCTGGAAGCCGTGAGGTTTTCCCCGAGCGCCTCTGGCAGCGGCCGAGCGGGAAGCGCGCCGTTCGTGCGCGCCCGGCACGCTCCTCCAATCGCCCTGCTGGCCGTCGGCCTCTTCCTCCACGTCACCGCGCTGGCCCAACAGTGGCCCGTTCATTCACTGGATCGGCCGCGCCCTCAGGTCGTGGATCCCGGCCCCGAGCGGTCACCGGCGCTGCCGCCGTCCGACGCGATCGTGCTGTTCGCCGGGAAGGACCTCAGCGAGTGGCAGTCCGAAGACGGCAGCCCGGCCAAGTGGATCGTGCGCGACGGATATATCGAAGTCCTACCGCATAGCGGGGCGCTCCGCACGAAGCGCGGCTTCGGCAACGTGCAGCTCCACCTCGAGTGGGCAGCGCCCACGCCGCCCTCGGGCGAGGGCCAGGAGCGCGGCAACAGCGGCGTCTTCCTGATGACGCACTACGAGATTCAGGTCCTCGATTCGTACCACAACGACACCTACGCTGACGGGCAAGCCGCTGCTGTCTACGGGCAGACCCCGCCGCTCGTCAACGCGAGCCGCCCACCCGGTCAGTGGCAGAGCTACGACATCGTGTTTCATCGGCCCCGTTTCGCCCCCGACGGCTCGACGCGCGACTCGGCACGCGTGACCGTATTCCACAACGGCGTCCTGGTGCAGGACAATACGATCATCACGGGCTGGACCGTGCACGGGAGCCGGGCTCGCTACGCCCCGCACCCTAATCGCCTCCCGCTGGCGCTCCAGGATCACGGCAATCCCGTCCGGTTTCGCGACATCTGGGTCCGGGAGCTGCCGGACTAGGCGGTGCTTGCACGCCCTGCGCGGGCCTGCACCGCGCCCGCGACTCGCACGCCGACCCTGGTCACCCGACGGCGTGCGACCCCGGCGCCTGGCAGGAGGGCTAGCCCCCGGCGCTCACGCGGCGGGGCGGCCCGCATCGTCGCACTGCTCCTCGCGCCGCTCGCCCTGGCGTCCTCGGGGTGCGGCGTCCACCGCACGTTCCACGGCCTCGCGGGCACGCCTCCGATGGGGTGGAACAGCTGGAACCACTTCGCCTGCGACGTGAGTGAGCGGCTCATCCGGGAGACCGCGGACGCGATCGTGGCGAGCGGGATGCGCGACGCGGGTTACCGCTACGTGGTGATCGACGACTGCTGGCAAGTCGCCCGCGACAGCGCCGGCACGCTCGTTGCCGACCCGACGCGCTTTCCGCATGGCATGAAGGCGCTCGCCGATTACGTCCACGCGCAGGCGCTCGCGTTCGGGCTTTACACCGACGCCGGGACGCACACCTGTCAGGGGCGGCCCGGAACGCTGGGGCACGAAGACCACGATGCGCGCACCTTCGCCGCCTGGGGAGTCGACTACGTGAAGGAAGACTGGTGTCATGCCGAGGGGCTCGACGCGCCGACCCAGTACGCCAAGTTCCGTGACGCCCTCGCTCGGACGGGCCGACCGATCGTCTTGAGCATCTGCGAGTGGGGCACGAACCAGCCGTGGGAATGGGGCCCGCGCACCGGACAGCTCTGGCGCACGACGGGGGACATCGAGGACAACTGGCCCGCGATGCTCGTCAACCTCGACCTATCGGCGCAGCATGCGCACACCGCCGGCCCGGGCGCGTGGAACGACCCGGACATGCTGGAAGTGGGCAACGGCGGCATGACGGACGACGAGTACCGCGCGCACGTGAGCCTGTGGGCGATCCTCGCCGCCCCGCTCATCGCCGGCAACGACATCCGCGCGATGGCCCCCGCCACGCGCGACGTCCTCACGAACCGCGAGGTGATCGCCGTGGACCAGGACTCGTTGGGGGTGGAAGGCGCGTTGGTAGCGGAGGGGCCACCGGAGCACCAGGTGTGGGTGAAGCCGCTGCGCGACGGGGCCCGCGCCGTGGCCCTACTCAACCGCGGAAGCCTGCCCGCCACGATCATCGCCCCCGTCGACCGCCTCGGCCTCCGGACCGACTCCGTCCGGGTGCGCGATCTCTGGGCTCGCGCCGAGCGCGGCACGCACACGCGAGCGTACCGCGCCACGGTGCCGGCGCACGGCGTAGTGCTGGTGCGCATCACGCCGGTCGGGCGGCGCTAGCTCACCGCACGCCGAACGTGTACACCGTGCGGGAGCGGTATTGCTCACCCGGCCGCAGGATCGTCGACGGGAAGTCGGGATGGTTGGGCGAGTCGGGAAAATGCTCGGTCTCCAGGCAGATGCCGTACCGCCGCGCGTACACGTGCCCCCCTTTTCCGGTGATCGTGCCATCGAGGAAGTTGCCGGAATAGAGTTGCAACCCGGGCTCCGTGGTGCGAATCTCGAGCGTGCGCCCCGTCGTGGGCTCGAACACCCGCGCGGCAAGGAATAGGCCCGGCCCGGGGCGGTTCAATACGAAGTTGTGGTCGTACCCCCCGCCCGCTCGGAGCTGCTCGTCGGCCCGGTCGATCCGCGCGCCGAGCGCGGTCGCCGTGCGGAAGTCGAACGGCGTCCCTGCGACCGGCGTGAGCGCGCCAGTCGGGATGAGCGTCGAATCCACGGGCGTGAAGCGATCGGCGCTGATCTCGAGCTCGTGACCGAGGACGTCGCGCGTTCCGCCGCCCGCCAAGTTGAAGTAGCTGTGCTGGGTGAGGTTCACGGGCGTCGGCCGGTCAGTGCTCGCCTGATAGTCTACGATGAGCTCGTTGCCGTCGGTGAGCGTGTACGTCACGCGCGCCACGAGGCTGCCCGGGTAGCCTTCGTCGTTGTCTGGGCTCGTGTGCGTCAAGACCACCCCGCCCTCACGGTCACGCTGAAACGGTTCCGCCTGCCAGACCACCTTGTCGAACCCGATCACGCCGCCGTGGAGGTGATTGGGACCGTTGTTCGTCGCGAGTCGGTACACCCGTCCGTCGAGGGTGAAGATCCCATTGGCGATGCGGTTGCCGTAGCGTCCGATCACGGCGCCGAAGTAGGGTGAGTTGCGGACGTAGCCCGCGAGTGAGTCGTAGCCGAGCACGACGTCGTCCAGATGGCCGCCGCGGTCAGGGACGCGGATCGCCTGGACGATCGCGCCGTACGTCAGGACCCGCACCGTCATGCCGTTGGCGTTGGTGAGCGTGTACACATCGATGCCAGAGCCGGCGGGCAGCTGGCCAAACGGCTCCCGACGCATCCGCGCTCCCGACATGGCTAGGGCCTCCCGGTCGGACAGTTCGTACAACCGGCGGTTCCACTGCGCCGCCTCGGCGGGGAGCTTGACGACAGCCCGGTCGTACGTCAGCAAGCCGTTGACTTCGATCTCGACGTCGCTGGTTTGCGTGTACACCGCTGCTGCGAGGCCCTGGCCAACGAGCACGGCCAAGCGGGAGACCAAGTCCCGGTAGGCCGCGGCGAGCTGGAGCGTATCGGCGTACTTGCGGTACCCCCAGCTCCCCTCACGCTGCCAGACATGCCCGGCGAGCGGCAGGCCGAGACCGCCGAACTCCCCGAGCACACGGGCTCGGCCGGAGTCGCGGGGTGGGCTCGCGGGTCCGGGGTAGTCGTGCATGTCCACCACATCGCCCACGCCCGTGTCGAGCCAGCCGCTGGCGTTATCCACGAGCCGCGTCGGATCGTGCCCTCTGAGCCAGGCGACGTAGCGCTCGGTGTCGTGCTGTCCCCACCCTTCGTTAAACGGCACCCACATGACGATCGCGGGGTGGTTGCGCAGAGCGTCCACGACGCGGCCCAGCTCGGCCGCGAACTGGCGCCGGCCGTCTGCGGTCGTGTTGTTGGCGCTCGGCATGTCCTGCCAGACGAGCATGCCCAAACGGTCGCAGTGGTAGTACCAGCGGTCGGGCTCCACCTTCACATGTTTGCGAATCAGGTTGAAGCCGAGTCGCTTCAACGTCTCGATGTCGGACCGCAAGGCCTCGTCGGTCGGTGCGGTGTACAAGCCGTCCGGCCACCATCCCTGGTCCAGCGTGCCGTACTGGAACAGGGGCCGGCCGTTGAGAACCAGCCGCAGGGCGCCTGCGCGGTCCGGCGCGACGGCGATCTTTCGCATCCCGAAGTAGCTCTCGATCGAATCGCCGTCGGTGAGCGAGATCGAGAGCCCGTACAGGAACGGGTCGTCCGGTGACCAGAGCCGCGCCTGCGGCACGGGGAGCGTGATCGGCGCGTCCGCCGGGCCCTCGCCTTGGGCGACGGCACGGGCACCCGCCCGAGCGACGGCGCGGACCCGAGCACCCGGCCCCGCCCCGATCACGACCGCGCGGACCGTGACGGTCCCCGCGTCCACGTCCGGTGTGATCAGCAACTCGCTCACGTAGGTGGCGCGTACCGGCTCGAGCCACACCGTCTGCCAGATACCGGTGACCGCGGTGTACCAGATCGACCCCGGCTTGAGTACCTGCTTGCCGCGCGGCTGATCACCGCGATCGGTCGGGTCCCGCACGCCCACGAGCAGCTCCTGGTCACCGCCGGGGCGCAGTGCGGCGGTGATGTCGAAGCTGAAGGGATCGTAGCCGCCTTGGTGCTCGCCGATCCGCCCGCCGTTCACGTACACGACGGCGGCCCAGTCCACCGCACCGAAGTGCAACAACCAGCGGCTGCCCGGCGCCGCCGCCACCACCCGAAACCGGCGCCGATACCAGAGCCGCTCGCCGTCAGTGACGGGGCGCTCCACGCCGCTGAGCTGCGACTCGATCGGGAAGGGCACGAGGATCGTGCCGTCGAACCGGCTCCCACGAACCGGGGCGGACGCCCCCGAGTCACGAATCGCATAGTCCCACCGCCCGTTGAGGTTCTGCCACGCCGGCCGCACGAGCTGGGGGCGCGGGTATTCGGGAAGCACGCGGTCGGCCGTGACCGCGGCCGCCCAGCGCGTGGTGATGCGAGCGGGTGCGGTTTGCGCGCCGCACGGCGTCCGGGCGACCGGGGAGAGAGCGAGGCACAAGAGGCTCAGGCCGAGGGTGGCGTGGCGGCTTCGCATGGCGAGCGCGAATATAGCGGCGGGGCGAAGGGCAGGCAGGCCCTTGCCGCTGCCGCCAGGCACGGCAGGTTACCCCCCACACCCGGATACCACGGTGCTTCGGTGACGACGCTTCACTGGATCGACTACGCGGTCATGCTGCTGTACTTCGCGTGCGTCCTCGGCATCGGGGCCGTGCTCAAGCGCTACGTGCGCACCAGTGAGGACTTCTTCCTCTCGGGGCGCTCCATCCCCGCCTGGGTGACGGGTCTCGCGTTCATCTCGGCCAATCTCGGCGCACAAGAAGTGATCGGGATGGGCGCTTCGGGCGCCAAGTACGGGATCGCCACGAGCCATTTCTACTGGGTGGGCGCGATCCCCGCCATGGTGTTCGTGGGACTCTTCATGATGCCGTTTTACTACGGCTCGCGCGCCCGGTCCGTGCCCGAGTACCTGAAGCTGCGCTTCGACGAGAAGACCCGGGGCCTGAACGCCGTCTCCTTTGCCATCATGACCATCTTCTCCTCGGGCATCTCCCTGTACGCGATGGGGAAGTTGCTGCATCTGCTGCTGGGCTGGAGCTTCGACGCCAGCATGCTGGTCGCTAGCGGCATCGTGCTCGGCTACATCTTCCTCGGTGGACTCACGAGCGCCATCTACAACGAGGTGCTGCAGTTCTTCCTCATCGTGTTCGGCTTCGCGCCGCTGGTGTTCCTCGGCCTGCGGGACGTGGGTGGGTGGTCCGGCCTGGTGGACCGGCTCGGCACGGTGGCGCACGCCAACGGGTACGCCGCCGGCGCTTACACCAGCAGTTGGGCATTCATGGGAGACGCGGCGGCGAACCCGGTCGGGGTGGAGTGGCTCGGCCTCGTGATGGGACTCGGGTTCGTGTTGTCGTTCGGCTACTGGTGCACCGATTTTCTCGTGGTGCAGCGTGCCATGGCGGCGAACTCGATGACCGCTGCCCGACGGACGCCGCTGATCGCGGCGCTCCCGAAGATGCTGTTCCCGTTCCTGGTCATCGTGCCCGGCATGCTCGCCATGGTGGTGAGCTCGACAGGTGTGGGAGGGCGCGCCGCGGCCAGCGCCGTCGTCCAGGGCGTGCCGGCCGCGGTGACCGGGGCGGCTCCGAGTGCGCCCCCCGAACGCGCGCTCGCGCTGCGCCAGGGCATCGTGCCGCCGAAGCTCGATCCGCGCACCGGAAACCCGCTCACGGACGCCCGTGGCCACGTCGTCCTCGACTACGACCTCGCCACCCCGATGATGCTCGTGCACTTCTTTCCGGCCGGCCTGCTCGGGCTCGGGCTCACGGCCCTGCTCGCTTCGTTCATGTCGGGCATGGCGGGGAACGTGACGGCCTTCAACACGGTGTGGACCTACGACCTGTACCAGGGCTACGTCCGGCCCGGCGCATCGGACGCGCATTACCTCGCGATGGGTCGGGTGGCGACGGTCGTGGGCGTCGCCCTCTCGGTCGCGGCCGCGTACGTAGCGGCATCGTTCAACAACATCATGGACTTCCTGCAACTCGTGTTCGCGTTCGTGAACGCGCCGCTGTTCGCGACGTTCGCGCTGGGGATGTTCTGGCGGCGCGCCACGGGACACGGGGCCTTCACGGGGCTCCTCGCCGGCATGGTCGCCGCGGCCGTCCACCACGGGCTCTCCCTGCCCGCGGGCGCGCAGGTCGGTGTGAAGGGCGGCTATCTGGGCGTGGTGGCCACCTATCCGAGCGAGCTGGCGCAGACCTTCTGGACGGCGATTGCGGCCTTCGTCACCTGCTGTGTCGTGACGGTCGCCGTCAGCCTGCTGACGCCGCCCCGCTCGCCGGACGCGCTCCGCGGTCTCGTCTACGGGCTGACGCCCAAGCCCACCGACGCCGTGGCGCGGTGGTATGAGCGGCCCGCCATTCTCGCCGTGATCGTGCTGACGCTCACGCTCGTGTTAAACGTCGTGTTCGCCTGAGGGGGAGGAGGGCCGGGTGGGGATCGACCTGCGCACGCCGGTGGGCGGGCTGTTCAGCGCGTTGGGAGTGCTGCTCACCGCCTACGGCGCGGCCACTCGGGGACAGCCGGGCACGGAGCCGACCGGGGTGCCGGTCAACTTGCTCTGGGGGCTCGTGCTCCTGGGTTTCGGACTCGCCATGCTGGCGCTCGCGCGCCGCGCCCGGCGCGCGGGGCGCTCGGATCGCGGACCCTGACACCCGGCGCGTCCGCTCGCCGTGCCGAACCCGGACGTGCCTCAAGACTGCCGCGTCCCGGCTCGCTGGCGTAGCTTACCCTCGGCCCATATCGGAGAGGTTGCCCCTATGTCTCGTCCGTCGCTCGCGCTCATCCTGCTGCTCGTCGCCGCGCTCGCCGCGACGCGCGTCGAGGCCCAGGCGCCCCAGCCTTCCGAGGCGCTCGCACTCGGCGCCGCGGCGCCCGACTTCGCGCTACCGGGCGCGACCCGCTACGGCGTCCTGAGAAACCCGATTCACTTGAGCGATTTCAAGGGGAAGACGGTCGTGCTCGCGTTCTTTTACAAGGCGCGCACCAAGGGGTGAACGGTGCAAATGCATGCGTACCGTGATCAGTACGCACAGCTCTTCCACGACGGCCGCAACGTGGTCTTGATCGGCATTAGCGTCGACCCCGCCGACACGCTCGCCGCCTGGGCGCGCGACGATGAATTCCCCTTCTTGTTCGCGAGCGACTCGGGCTCGGTCATCGGCAAGCGGTACGGCGCCTTCAACCCGACCTACGGGCTCGACGTCCGCAACCTCTACGTCGTCGGTCCCGACGGGAAGATCGCCTATCGCATGGCGCCGTTCCGCGAGATCGACCCCCAGTCCTACAAGGATCTGGGAGCGGCGATCGACAAGGTCGCGCCGAAAGCCGGCGCGGGAGAGTAGCGACAACGCACGGGCCCGGCCCTCGCGCCGGGCCCGTCCGCCGCCCTCGCTCCGCGCTCCGCGCTACCAGCGCTCGCCGGGCGTTACAGTTTCGCGAGCACGGCGGCGATGTCCTGCTCGGCACCGGCCCCCGTGTAGGTAACCCGCCCCGTCTTGTCGACGACGACGATGTAGGAGGTCGTGGGAGCCGCGTAGGCCCGCACCGCGGCGCCCGTGGCATCGTACAGCACCGGGAACGGCAGCGGGTGCGCCGCGAGGTGCCGCCGAATCGAGGCCGGCGATTGGTTCACCCCGACGCCGATCGCGACGAACCGGACCGCGCCGCCGTAGCGGGCGTGCGCCGCCTTGAGCGACGGCTCGAGCGCCTGGCACAGGGGGCACCAGGTCGCCCAAAACTCGAGCACCAACGGCTCGCGGCCGAGGTAGCGGCCGAGGTCGACCGGCTTCCCGTCCAAGTCCTGCACGGTCACGGCGGGAGCCTTCGCGCCAACGCCGAGCCCGACGTCCTGCGCGAGGAGTGGCGCGGCGCCCGCGCCGGCGAGCGCCAGTAGCGCGCCGAAGGTCAATCCGAGCCTCACCCCAGCACCGCTCCCATCTGTACGAAGTAGTACTCCGCCATCGCGAGCAGTAGCACGCCGGCACCCTTCTTCACCCACACCATCCAGGCACCCGACTTGGGCAGGGCGGCGAGGCTACCGGAAGATAGCCCCACCACCACGAGCAGTGCCGTCATACCGAGCGCGAACACGAACAAATACACGAATCCCAGGATGCCGTTCCGTGTGCTCGCGACCCACGTCAGCACCGCGGCGAAGGCGGGAGCGCCGCAGGGCGCGGCCACGATCCCCGACGTCGCGCCGAGCAGGAAGACGCCCGGGTAGGTCCCACCCGCGAGCCCCGCGGCCCACTGCACCAGGCGCGAGGGCGCGGAGACCGGAATGACATCCAGCATCGCGAGCGCGAAGACGAGCAACAGATTGCCGATCACGAACCGCGTCCACGGGCTCGCACTCACCGTGCCGAAGAGCGAGCCCGTGAGCCCGGCGATCAAGCCGAGCACGGCGTAGAACAAGGCGAGGCCCGTGACGTACGCCACGGTCAGGGCCACCGTCCGGGCGCGCGACGCCTGCCCGGCGCTCGTGCCGGAGATGATCCCGGCGGTGATGGGGATCATGGGATAGATACACGGCGTGAGGCTCGTGACGATCCCGGCGCCGAACAACGTCGCGACCGCGACGAGCGGTCGGTGGCTCAGCGTCGCGGCGAGGTCCATGCGGCGCTAGAGGCTCCACCCGCTGCGATAGCTCGGGCGCACGAACTCGTCGGGCACCTTGACGTTCGTCACCTGACCCGTTTCCGGATGGAGCTCGAGCGTCCGGCCGAGCCGCACCGCGAGGCACCCGAGGAGCACCATGCTCGTGAGCCCGCCCGCGTGCCCGTCAAACGTCGAGGCAGCAGGTGCACCACCCTTGCACGCCGCGATCCACTCGGCGTACACCCCCGGCGAGCGCGGGTACTTCTGGGCCGGGGGATGGGCGGCGAGCTCGGCCTGCTTGGCTGGGTTCAGCACCCTGGGATCGTCGCCATACGTGCCCGCAACGAGCTTGCCGTCGGTGCCGATCCACAGTTGTCCGCCGCCGCGGTCGAACGGCCAGGCGAGGTCGTCCGCTACTTCGCTGGGGCGCGCGGGGTAGAGGCTGCCGTCGCGCCACACCACGCGGACGTCGGGCCGGGTCCCCTTGGCCGCGAACGTGTAGGTGATGCGGGCGCCGGCCGGCGCCGTCTCCTTGAAGAGCGGCGTCGACTCGGGCTCGATGCGCGTGGGCGTCCCGAGATCGAGGGTCCAGTAGGCGGCGTCCATGATGTGGCACGCCATGTCGCCCAGCGCGCCGGTGCCGAAGTCCCAGAAGCCACGCCACTTGAACGGCGCGTACGCGGGGTGATAGGGTCGCTCCGCAGCGGGCCCGAGCCACAGGTTCCAATCGAGCGTGGCGGGAGCATAATACTCCTCGAGCGGCCGCTCGATCGCCTGCGGCCAGATCGGCCGGTTCGTCCAGAAGTGGACCTCGCGCACGCTGCCGATCACGCCTGCCTCGACCCACTCACGGATCTGGCGCGTGCCGTCGCGCGCGTGGCCCTGGTTCCCCATCTGCGTCATGACTTTGGGGTGGCCGCGGGCGTACTCCGACAAGGCCCGCACCTCGGCCAGCGTGCGGGCGAGCGGCTTCTGGATGTACGTGTGCTTCCCGGCCCGGAGGGCGAGCAGGCCTGCCGCGGTGTGCGAGTGATCGGGGGTGGAGACGGTAACGGCGTCGATGCTCTTCCCTTCCCGGTCGATCATCTCGCGATAGTCCTTGTAGCGTTTCGCCTTGGGATAGCTCTGGAAGGCGTCGTCGGCGCTCTTCTGGTCAACGTCGCACAGCGCGTAGATGTTCTCGCCGTCCATGCCCTTCACGTCGTTGCGGCCCATGCCGCCGACCCCGATGCAGGCGACATTGAGCTTGTCGCTCGGTGCCCGCACGCCGCGTCCCAGCACGTGACGCGGCACGATCGTGAAGGCGACGCCGGCGCCCACGGCGCCCACGAATTTCCGCCGGGAGATGCGTTTGCGTGCCATGATGCGACCTCCTTAGCCGGCCGTCCCGGGCGCGGGCGCGCGCGCGCCCCCCGGGCGAAACAGCGCGGCGAAAAAGAGCAAGACCACGGCGGCGAACCCGGCGGGCAGCACCCAGAAGCTGGGCCACCGGTCGAGCGGGAGATGGGTAGCGCCTCCGAGGAACCGGTTGTACACGTTGCCGGCCACCTGGGCGCCGATCAGCATGCCGACGCCATAGGTGACCAGCACCAGGAATCCCTGCGCCTGGCCGCGAACCGCGGGCGTCGATTTCTTGTCCACGTAGATCTGGCCGGTCACGAAGAAGAAGTCGTAGCAGACGCCGTGGAGCAGGATACCGATGATGATGAGCGGGAAAACCGCGGCGGGCGCCGCGATCGCGAACAGGACGTAGCGCAGGACCCACGCAGCCATGCCCGCCATCAGCATCCGCTTCACGCCGAGCCGCACGAACAGGAGCGGCATAAGCAGCATGAAGATGACCTCGGACATCTGGCCGAGCGACTGCGTGGCCGCGATCCTGGTGACGCCGGCATCGCCCAGGAAGATCTGGGTGAAGTTGTAATACGCGGCGAGCGGGATGCACAACAGCAGCGAGGCGGCAATGAAGACGTAGAAGGCGCGGTCGCCGAGCTGCGCCAGAGCGTCGAGGCCGAGGATGCTCCGCAGCGACACCCGCTGCCCCGCGCCCGGGGGAGGCGTATGCGGCAGGGTGAAGCTGTAGAAGCCGAGCAGCGCGCTGGCCCCGGCGGCGGTGTAGAGTGGCAGCGCGGTGCGTTCCGGCACGGCCGCCACCAGGCCGCCCAGCACGAGGCTGATGAACAGCCCGGCCACGATCCAACCGATGGTCCCGAACACCCGGATCAGGGGAAACTGCTGCTCTTGTGACTGGATGTGGTGGAACGCCAGGCTGTTGGCGAGGCCGAGGGTCGGCATGTAGCACAGATTGTAGACCAGCAGCAGCAGGATGAAGGTTACAGGCGCGCCGGCGGCCCGCGGCACCGCGAGCATCACCGCCGCGCCCAGCAAGTGGAGCACGCCCAGCACCTTCTCGGTCGCGAAGTACCGGTCGGCAACGAGCCCCAGGAAGAAGGGCGCGACGATGGCCGCAATCGGGTTCACCGTGTAGGGCCAGTGCGTCAGCGTCTCCATCCCGTGGTTCGTCATGTACACCGCAATCGTTGTATACCAGGCGCCCCAGATGAAGAACTGCAGGAACATCATCGCCGACAGCCTGGCGCGGACGCTCATGGCAGCACCCGGATCTTGATGTTGCGGAACGCGACCCAGTCGCCATGGTCCTGGAGCCCGATGTAGCCGGTCGGGTTGCGTCCGTAGTGGGGATGCGAGTCGAACTTGCTCGCCTTCACGCGCGCCGCCCAGTCCGGGCTCCCGAACTCGTACTCGACCATCTTCACCCCGTTCAGCCACTGTTCGACGTGCGAGCCGTTGACGAGCAGGCGCACCGCGTTCCACTCGCCCGCGGGCTTCACGACGTCCGGCGGCGCGGGGTACACGTCGTAGGCCGCTCCGGCGGCCGTGAGGCGCGACTGCCCGTCGGGGTGACGGGCGTCGTCCAACACCTGCATCTCGGGCGCGTTCCAGTAGATCGCGTCGTCGTCCTCGCTCGCGCGGTAGAAGACGCCGCTGTTGCCGCCCGCCGAGATCTTCCACTCGAGCGCGAGTTCGAAGTTGGCGAACTTGTCTTTCGTGATGATATCGCCCGCCTGCTTGACGCGCGTGAGCGCGCCTTTCGCGACCTGCCAGCCGCGGGGCAGTGTCTCCATCCGATAGCCGCGCCACCCCTTCGTCGTCCGGCCATCGAACAAGAGGCGCCACCCGGCCGCTTTCTCGGCGGGCGTCAGGCTGTTCTGCGCCCCTTGAGCGCGGGCCGGAGCCGCGCTCACTACCAGCGCGAGGCCGGTAGCGAACATGCTCACGAGCCGTGTGTGCGTCATGTGCTCTCCTATGGAAACGAGGTTCACGCCTACGACCCGTACAGGGAAACGAACGTTCACGTGTGCCGCGCGTGCGGGGCTCGAGGGGGCGGGGCGGGCGTTGCGCCGACCGAGCGAGGGGCCGCTCAGTCGGGCAGGCCGGCCGCCTCCTTCAGCCGCGTCTGCACCGCGCGCCGGGCGCGTTCGCTGCGCGTGATCACGAGCACGGCGTCGTCCCCGGCGATCGTCCCGATGATCTCCGTCCATCCCGCGGCGTCCACTGCGAGCCCGAGCGCTTGGGCGCCGCCCGCGGGCGTCTTGAGCACGAGCAGTGGGCCGACGCCGTCCACCGACGCGAGCAGGGTGGGCAGCACCTGGTGCAGCTGCGGCCGGATCGCGCCGCCCGCCTCGAGGGGCGGGGCGTAGTGCGAGCCCCCGTCCGGCGCGGCCAGCTTGGCGAGACCCAGATCGCGGATGTCGCGAGACAGGGTCGCCTGCGTGACGTCGAACCCTTCGGCCTGGAGCAGCTCGCGCAGCTGCTCCTGGCTCGCGACGGTCTGCGAGCGGACGATCTTCAGGATCGCGGCGTGGCGCTGGGTTTTCATTGCGCCGGAATGTAGCCGCGAACTACGCGCCCGGCGACGACGGTCAGGAGCGCGGCGGGCGGGGGGGTGCCCGCGAGGGCGGTCGCGGGAAAGACCGCCAGATCGGCGTCTTTGCCACGGTCGAGCGAGCCGATCTCGCGCTCGAGCCCCAGGGCCTCCGCGCCGCCGAGCGTCACCAGCCGCAGCGCCTCTTCCCCCGCAAGGCCGGCGGCGCTCGCCTCGGCCCACAGGTTCGCGTCCCCGGTGCTGACGATCGAGTCGGTCCCGAGTCCCACGGCCAGCCCGGCGGCCTGGAACGCTGCGAGTGGGGCGGTGCCGTGCCCGTGCGCACGGTTCGAGCGGGGGCAGTGGGCGATCGCCGCCCCCGCCCGTGCCAGCGTGGCGATGTCGGCCGCGTCTACCTGAACGCAATGGATACACAAGCAGGTCCCCGACGCGAAGAGGCCCAGCCGCCCGAGGTACTGGACCGGGCTCAGGCCATGCGCGGCGATCGCGATGCCACGGGCGCGGAGCGCCTCGGCGAAGGGGCCGGTGCCGTCCCGCACCAGCGCCCTCTCCTCGCGCGACTCGGCGAGGTGCACGGCCAGTCGCAGACCGGCGCGCCGGGCGAACTCGGCGACGGCCCGGTACAGGGGCTCACTCACGGTGTACGGCGCGTGCGGCGAGACGCCTAGCCGCGCCTGCCCGGTCGCGAGCGGGCCGAGCCGCGCCACGGCGCCTTGCAGCTCGATGAGGCTCGCCCCCGAGTCGCGCGGATCCGGCGCGAACACCTCCTGATAGTAGATCCCCCGCGCCCCGAGCCGGACCAACGCTTCGAGTGGCGCCCCCGTGCTGCCCGTGTCCGCGACGCACGTGACCCCGGCCGCCCAGGAGTCGCGCACCCCCTGCTCCGCGGAGTGCGCGAACTCCTCAGCCGTCGTCGCGTCCTTGAGCGTCCGAATCGTGCGAATCCAGCGCGCGAACTCGCGCTCGGGATTCATCCCGGCGAGATGGGTGAGCTCGAGGTGCGTATGCGTATTGACGAGCCCGGGCACGAGCACGGCGGTGGGAAATTCGACCTGTCGCGTGCCGGCAGGCGCCGGTACCTCGGGATGGGGGCCGACCGCCGCGATCTTCCCGTCGCGCCCAACGAGAACGGCGCCGTCCGTGATGGGCGGCGCCGTGACCGGGTGGACCGCGCCCGCGCGGATGCGCAGCATGGCGCGCTAGGGTGACACGCCGGTGCCGAAGGGCGCGTGTACGGGACAGACCTGCGTCGGCTCGGTCCCGGGGTAGAACCAGTCCCAGTGCCGCACGTCCTGCGGACAGAAGGGGGTCGCGAGGTAGCCGGTCGACCAGTCCACCTCGCGCGTGACCAGCGAGTCGGGGCGGACCCAGTCGGGCGGCTGGGGCCGGCGGTCGTAGACGTCCCGCATGAAGGCGGTCCACGCGGGCGCCACGATGCGGCCGCCACCCGCGTTGTGCTCGAGGATGCGTTGCTGGATGTCGTAGCCGACCCAGATCCCGGTCACGAGCTCCGGCGTGTACCCGATGAACCAAGCGTCGGTGTAGTCGTCGGTGGTGCCCGTCTTGCCCGCCGCGGGGAGCGTAAAGCCCGCCTTCCAGACCGCCGTGAACGCCGTGCCGCGGCGGATCACGTCCTTCATCATGTCCACCATGAGCCAGGTGTGCGAGGAGTCCATCACGGTCTCTCGCCGCACGGCCGGCTGCCACAGGATGTTGCCCTGCCGGTCCTCCACGCGCAGGATCCCCACGGGCTCGGCCCGGGTCCCGAGGGTCGCGAACGCCGTGTAGGCGCCGATGATCTCGATCGCGCGCACGCCTTTCGCCCCGATGAAGATCGACGGGTAGGGCGGCAGCGCGGTGGTGATCCCATAGTTGCGGGCCTCACCGATCACCGTCTGCTCGCCCAGCCCCATCCCGAGCTTGATGGTGGCGAGGTTGCGCGACAGGTAGAGCGCCTCGCGCATCGGGATCATGCCGAGGGTCGTGTCATCGTCGTCCTTCGGCTGCCACAGGGTCGAGTCGAGTTGGATCACCGGGGGGTTCAGCGGCGAGTCGTCGAGGATCTCGGTGACCGGGTGGCCGGCCCGGACCGCGGCCGAGTACACGAACGGCTTGAAGGTCGAGCCCGGCTGGCGGATCGCCTGGGTGGCGCGGTTGTACTTCGAATCGTCGAAGTCGCGTCCCCCGATCATCGCCCGGATGTAGCCGTTCGTGGCCTCGAGCGTGACCAGCGCCCCCTGGAGGTACGGGGTATAGGGGTGGTCCTCGCCGGACGCCTTGGAGGCCTCGATGTACTCACGGTACGTCGTGCGGCCCGGGAACTTGCCGTTCGAATACACCCCGGCCTCGATCGCGTCGAGCTGCGATTCGAGCGCACGTTCCGCCGCCTCCTGCATGTCCAGATCGAGCGTCGTGTAGACCCGCAGGCCGCCTTCGTACAGGTCCCGCCCGAACTTCGCGTCGAGCTGCACGCGCAGCCACTCGACGAAGTACGGGGCGACGTCGCCGTAGTTGGTGCGGTTCGTGGTGAGGACGAGCGGGTAGGAGCGCCACAGCTCGCACTCTTCCGGCGTGAGGAAGCCCTGATCGCGCATCAGGCCCAGCACCACGTTGCGCCGCCGCACGGCGCGGTCGGGATGGGTGCGCGGGTTATAAAAGGCCGGGAGCTTGGGCAGCGCCGCCAGCATCGCGGCCTCGGCGACGTTGAGCTGGTGCGCCGACTTCCCGAAGTAGATCTGCGCGGCCGCGGCCACGCCGTGCGCCCCCGCGCCCAGGTTGATCTGATTCAGGTACAGCTGCAGGATCGTGTCCTTGGGGAAATTGTGCTCGATCTCGACCGCGACGCGCGCCTCCTTGAGTTTGCGCGTGAGCGTCTTCTCGCGGCTGATGTCGTCGGGGAAGATGTTGCGCGCGAGCTGCATCGTGATAGTCGAGAAGCCCTGCGCGAACCCGAGCGAGAGCAGGTCGTTCTTGATCGCGCCCAGGATGCGCAAGTAATCGATCCCGTGGTGGTCGTAGAAGCGCTTGTCCTCGGTGGCGATGAAGGCCTGGCGCACCGGCACGGGAATCTCGCCCAGGGCGACCACGGTCCGGCGCTCGGCGCCGAGCTCGCTGATCAGGCGACCGTCCGCCGCGTACACCTTGGACGTTTGCACCTGCTGCGTCGCCGGGTTGATGAGGCGCGAGATGCTGGGGCAGTGCTCGCCCGCGCACACCCGCGTCCACGCGCCATAGGCGACGCCGAACCCGTACGCGCCGCCGAGCACCGCCACCGCGATCACGCGGGCGCGGGTCTTCGGGTTGTGCCACCAGGACGTGCCCCCGGGCAGGGCGGTGGGGGCGACGGGCGCAGGAATGGAAGCCATCGCGCTACAACCTAGCGGGGCCGCTCGGCGCTTGCCAGCGGTTGGGGGTTCTCGTACGATTCCGCGCCATGTCGGATCTCTTCGCCGAACTCGAGTGGCGCGGCTTCGTCCACCACGCCACGCAGGGCCTCGCGACCTATCTCGCCGGGGGCCGGCGCACCGTGTACTGCGGCTTCGATCCGACCGCGCCGAGCCTGCAGCTCGGGAATCTCATGCCGATCCTCTTGCTCCGGCATTTCCAGCGCGCCGGCCACAAGCCGCTGATGCTCGCCGGCGGCGGCACCGGCCTGATCGGCGATCCCAGCGGCAAGCCCGGCGAACGACCGCTGCTCTCGAAGGAACAGATCCGCGAGAACTTGCAGCGCCAGCGCGACCAAATGAGCCGCTTCCTCGACTTCGATCCCGGGCCGGCCGCGGCGGAGTTCGTGAACAACGCCGACTGGCTGGTCGCGGCGCGCCTGATCGATTTTCTCCGCGACATCGGCAAGCACTTCAGCGTGAACGTGATGTTGCAGAAGGAATCGGTGCAAGCGCGCATCGAGACCGGCATCTCCTACACCGAATTCAGCTACATGTTGTTGCAGGCCTACGATTTTTTGCACCTGTACCGCGCCAAGCAGTGCACGATTCAGGTGGGCGGCAGCGACCAGTGGGGCAACATCACCGCGGGGATCGACCTCATCCGGCGCGTGGGTGGCGGCGACGCGCACGGGCTCGTGGCGCCACTGATGACGACCGCGTCGGGGGCGAAGTTCGGGAAGACCGAGGCGGGGGCGATTTGGCTCGACCCGACCCTGACCTCGCCATACCAGTTCTACCAGCACTGGATGAACGTGGACGACCGCGACCTGGACCGCTACCTGAAGGTCTTCACGTTCCTGCTGCAGGACGGGCCGCAGGGAATCGCGAGTCTCTTGAAACGGCACGCCACCGACCCGAGCCGTCGCGCCGCACAGGCGGAGCTCGCGCGTGAGGTCACGACGCTCGTGCACGGGGAACAGGCGACATACAACGCCAGCGGCGTGAGCGCGATCCTCTTCAACGACTTCGATCCCAGCCACGTGCAGGCGAGCGTCTTCGCCGAGCTGGCGAAGGAGATCCCGACGACCGCCGTGTCACCCGACGGGCTCGGACTGGTCGACGCGTTGGTACACAGCGGGTTGGTGAGGTCGAAGAGTGAGGCCCGCCGCCAGCTCGAGCAGGGCGGGATCTACATCAATCAGGCGCGCGTGAAGGACGTCGAGCGCAGACTCGAGGCGGCGGACTGGCTCGCGGGGGGCCACGTGCTCCTGCGCAAGGGCAAGAAGGACTACGCGTTGCTCACGGCCAAGCGCTAGGAGCATCCCCTGTTCCTCGGCCACTACGCGGTCGCGCTCGCGGCCAAGCGCGCTGCCCCCAAGACGTCGCTCGGCACCCTGTTCTTCGCCGCGCAGTTCGCCGACATGCTCTGGCCCGTGCTCCTGCTCCTGGGGTGGGAGCGGGCTCGCATCGTCGGCGGTCAGAACCCGTTCCTGATCTTCGCCTTCGATTCGTATCCGATCTCGCACAGCCTCGTGACGCTGATCGCGTGGGCGCTGCTGGTCGGCGTCCTGTATCGGGCGCGGACCGGGTATGGGACCGGCGCCGTCGTGCTCGGCGTCTGCGTCCTCAGTCACTGGGTCCTCGACTTCGTAACGCACCGCCCCGATCTGCCGATCTACCCCGGCGGCCCCCCGGTGGGGCTGGGCTTGTGGAATTCGCCGGCGGGCACGGTGGTGGTCGAGGGCCTGATGTACGTGGCGGGCGTCGCGATCTATCTGACAACGACGCGCGCGCCCTCGGGCGGCGGGCGCTACGGCTTGTGGGCGCTGCTCGCCGTGCTGGTCCTCTCCTACGTCGCTGCGCTCGTTTCGGGTCCGCCGCCCAGCGTACCGGCGGTCGCGCTGGGCGGGATCGTGTTCGGGTGGCTGTTTGTGGCGTGGGCCGCGCGGGTCGACCGGCGGCGCGACAGCGCGGTAGGGGCGGCCGACCCTGCCCGTGCGGGCGGTGGGGCCGGCCCGGCCGGCCCGGCCCACCCGTAGCCCCGTCCGCTACGCCCGCTGATCTAGCACGTCGAGCACCCGCTCCATTTCCTCGATGGTGTTGTAGCAGTGCGGCGCCAAGCGGATCGCACCCTCCCGCAGCGAGCAGACGAAGTGGGCGCGCTTCAGCGCGTGGTAGGCTTCGGCCGGGTGGTCGGGGACGAGGCACAGGATCGCGGAGCGGTGCGCGTCGTCGCGTGGTGAGCCGATCCGCACCCCGTTCGCGTCCGCCCAGCGCAGCACCGGCTCGTGCAGCATCCGGGTGTATTGGGCGATGTCGTCGATCCCGAGTCCCGTGAGCAGCTCGACCGAGGTGGTCATCCCGTGGAAGTCCTGAAACGGGAGCGTGACCATCTCGAAGCGGCGGGCGTCGGCACGGAAGGTGGGGTTGTACTCGGTCAGGCGGGAGAAGTCATCGGTGCCTTCGAACGCCATCCACCCGGCGACGGCGGGCTCGAGCGCGGCGATGAGCTCGCGCCGCACGTAGACGAACCCCGAGCCCCAGGGCGAGAGCAGCCACTTCTGGCCGCCGCACGCCAGAATGTCCACCGGTGTCTCGCGCACGTCGATCACCGAATTCCCCACGCCCTGAATCCCGTCGACCACGAGGAACGTGCCGTTCGCCCGGCAGGCGACGCCCAGCCGCGCCAGGTCGGCGCGGTAGCCGTTCGAGAACTGCACGAAGGACACGGCCAGCACGCGCACCCGGGGATCGTGCAGCCGCTCGACCAGGTAGTCCTCGTCCGGCCAGCCCTCGCTCGCGCACGGCGCCAGCTCCACCTCGATGCCCCGCTTCCGGAGGAGCAGCCAGGGGTAGACGTTCGCGGGAAACTCCCGGTCGGAGACGAGGACCACGTCACCCCGCTCGAGCGGCAGGGCGCGGGCCGCGAGGTTCAGGCCGTGACTGGTATTCGTGGCGAGCGCGATCTCCCCGGCCTCCGCATTCACGAGCCGGGCGACCGCGGTGCGCGCCGCCTGCAGCCCCGCCTGGAGCTCGCGGTCGGGGAGGAGGTGCGGCGCGGTCCGTTTCGCGGTGAACTCGTCGAGCACGCGGCGGGTGCGCTCGGGAATGGGGCCGATGGACGCGTTGTTCAGGTAGACCGTGTCGGCGGTCCAGGGAAACTCCGCGGCGCGGAGCGCGCGGAACTGGTCGCGCAGCGCGCGCAGGCGTGTGGGGTGATAGGCGATGTCCGTCACGCGCGTACGTCCAGGGCATCGCGCAGCCCGTCGCCCACGAGGTTCACGGCCAGTACGGTGAGGCCGATCGCGAGCCCTGGCGCGAGCGACACCCAGGGGGCGACGCGCAGCAGGTCGCGGCCGTCCGCGACCATGGCGCCCCAGGACGGCGTGGGGGGCTGCGCGCCGAGTCCCACGAACGAGAGCGCAGCCTCGGCCATGATGGCCCCACCCACGCCGAGCGTGGCGGCGACGATCACCGGCCCGACGACGTTCGGCAGCACATGGCGGGCGGCGAGCCGCACGTCGGAGGCGCCGAGCGCGCGCGCCGCCTGCACGTACTCGAGCCCGCGCACCACCAGCACTTGCGCGCGCACCAGCCGCGCCATTCCTGCCCACCCCACCGCGCCGATCACGACGCAGACGACGCCGAGCGACGGCTTCACGGCGGCGGCGATGGCGATCAGGAGGAGGAGGGACGGGAAGGCGAGCGTGACGTCGGCCGCACGCATCACCAGGGCATCGACCCAGCGGCCGTAGAACCCCGCTGCGAGGCCGAGGGCGAGTCCGGCGACGACGGCGATCGTCTGGCTCGCGAGTCCCACCGCGAGCGACAATCGCGCCCCGAACAACAGGCGGCTGAGCAGGTCGCGTCCCTGGGCGTCGGTGCCGAGCAGGTAGGCGCGCGACGGGGCGCGCAGCGCGACGGCGAGCTGGCCGTGATAAGGGTCGCCCGGCGCGGCGAGCGGCGCGGCCAGCGCGGCGAGCGCCAGCACGGCTACCACGGCGAGACCGGCGAGCGTCCAGCGACTGCGCGCGATGCGACGACCGATGAGTAGCGCGGGCATAGGGCTCACGACTACGTTACTCGCGGGCTCACCTTCCGGGCAAGCGGCGGCTCACGTGGACACCCAGACGCGATTTACTCTCGTGTTGGGCGGCGGCGGCATGAAAGGCCTCGCCCACATCGGCGTTTTGCAGGCGCTCACCGAGCGTAGGCTCGTGCCGGCGCAGATCGTCGGCTCGAGCGTGGGGGCGCTCGTGGGTGCCGCCTGGTCTGCGGGGCGGAGCATCGCCGAGCTGCGCGACGTGGCAGTGAGCCTGCGCCGGAAGGACGTGTTCGCGGTCGCGCACGCCGACATGGCGTTCAAGCGGATGCGATCCCCTGCCCTGTTCCGCCGCGAGCCGCTCGACCTCTTGATCCATCGCCTCGTCGGCGACGTGACGTTCCAGGACCTGCACCATCCGCTCATCGTGAACACCGTCGACATCAACTCGGGCATGCAGGTGTTCTGGGGACTCGAAGGGCTCGACGAGGTGGCGGTGAAGGATGCGGTGTTCGCATCGTGCGCGCTGCCCGGCTATCTCCCGCCCCGCGAGATCCGGGGCCGCTTCTACGTGGACGGGGCCACCGTGGACAACCTCCCCGTCGGCACGGCGCGCATCCTCGGGGCCGACGTGATCCTCGCCGTCGACGTGTCCGCGTCGAACGCGTTCCGCGCGGACACCCAGGACGAAGGGTTCGCGGCCGTGTTCGCGCGCGCCACCGAGATCGCGATGCAGTCGCTGCTTGAAGTACGGATGCGCGAGTGGACCCGGCCGCCGATCTACTACGTCCACCCGCGGGTCGAGCACATCTCCGCCTTCTCGTTCGACCACCTGCGGGAGCTCGTGGAGGAAGGCTACCGCGCAACCGTGGCCGCGCTCGACCGGCCAGAGGAGTGGCCGGCCCCGGCCGCCGCCGGGGTGTACCCCCGTCGGGCCGTGACCGTCCGCGTCCAGGCCGAGCGCTGCATCGGCTGTGGCGCGTGCCTCGTGCAGGCGCCCCCGGGGATGTTCGTGCTCGACGCGCAGGGGAAGGCCGTCGTCACGCGGCCCGACCAGGAATGGTCGCCGATCGACGGCGAGTTCATCCGGCACTGCCCCACCTACGCCATCAGCGCGCGGCCCGCGGCTGCGCCCAAGGCCGCGGGCGCAGCGAGCTAGCGCCGCGCGCCTACATGGGGCGCGAGCGCGGCGAAGAAGCGGTCCGCTGCCGCCGCGATCGTGAGCGCATCCAGGACGGCCGGCGACAGGGGCGAACTGGACCGGGCCGCTGCGATGGCCCGCACCAGGCTGTCGTCGTCGTCCAATGTGAAGAAGTGCGGTGCCGTGCCGAGGAACTCGCGGTGCGGCGGGATGTCGGAGACGACCACCGGCGCGGCGCACGCCATCGCCTCGAGCGGTGTCAGCCCGAAGCCCTCGAACCGGCTCGGGCAGACCACCACCTCGGCGGCGCGATACGCCGCCACCATTTCCTCCTCCGAGAGCCCGGACTCGATCGTGCACGGCACCTCCAGCGCACCGGCCAGCGCCAGGAGCGCGTCCCGCTCCGGCCCGCTCCCCACGATCCGCACGGCCAATCGCGGCTCGAACCGGGCCGCCGCGCGCACGACCGCGGCGTGGTTCTTCTGGGCGGTGAGCCGCGACACGCTCAGCAGGCCGCGCGAGCGCGGCGCGCGAGCGGGCGTGAAGCGATCGGAGTCGAAGCAGAACGGCACTTCCCGGCACGCGACGCCGAAGCGCTCCTCGACGCTCGCTGCCGTCAGCGCGCTCGGCACCCACACGGCGCGCGCGCGCGTGGCCACGAACCGCAGCCGACTGTAGTAGCCCCGCCGCTCGGCATAGCGCCGACCAAGCCTCGGGACCCGGACATAGCGGCCGAACGCGTACCACACCCAATCGGCCCGGCCGCGCCCGAGTCGCCACGGCGGGAGGTCCCAGACATAATGGATTAGCGGGCAACGGTGGCGGGCGGCGTAGGCATACGCGGCGGCGGCGACCTGCGCGTCGAGCGCCATCGCCAGCCGGGCGGGGCGCACGCCCTCGAGCGCGATCGCGAGGCCGCGCTCCTGCAACCGGGGTACGACGAGCGTGCAGAAGCGATTGGGTGCAAACCAGCGGATATCGTCCATGCCGGGCGGCCGCTGCACGGAGAGCGGCGGGCCCACCGGCGTCACGCAGCGCCGGAGACGGCTTGCGACTCCACGTCGCGGAGATCCCGCACCACGCGGTCCCAGTTGAAGTAGGTCTCCACCGCGCGCCGTCCATTCGCGCCGATCTGGTGGGCTCGGGCGGGATCCGCGAGCAGACGGCAGATCGCGTCGGCGAACGCCTCCGGGTCCTCGGGGGGCACGAGCACGCCTGTCTCGCCGTCGCGCACCGCGTCGGGAATCCCGCCCGAGTTCCCCGCCACGATCGGCAGCCCGCAGGCCGACGCTTCGACCAGCGAGATCCCGAACCCCTCGACGCCGAGCTCTCCGGCACGGCGCGACGCGCCCACGTACACGGAGGCGAGGTTATAGAAGGCGGGCAGGTCCTGGTCGACCACGCTTCCGAGGAAGTAGACCCGCTCGGTGACGCCGAGCTTCTCGGCGAGTTTCTTGAGCCGCTCGTGGTCGGGCCCGGTGCCGGCGACGGCGTAGCGGACCTGCGGCGCGCGGGTCAAGATGCTGGGGAGCGCGGCGAGCACGGTGTCCACACCTTTGTGGCGCTGCAGCCGCGCGACGGTCACGAGCCACTGCGCGCCGTCATCCGGCAGGTCGAATCGCTCCCGCAGGAAGCGCGGATCGATCCCGGTCCGGAAGTGGGCGGGATCGGTCCCCAACGGCACCACCCGCAGCCGCCGGCCGTGCCCGTCTAAGCCCAGCTCGCCCAGCACGCTCAACGCGAGGTCCCGGGTCCACGTGCTGTTCGCCATCAGTACCGCCGCCCCGCCCATGATCGCCCGCGCCGTGCGACGCTTGAGCGCCGAGTGCCGAATCTTGTGCTGCTCGCTCAGGAGATCGGCGCCGTGGAAGAAAATCCCGTAGGGCACGCGCTGGCGTTCGAACACCCAGCGCGCCGGGTACCCTGCCGGCTTCACGTTGCCGCAGTGCACGAAGCGCACACGATGCTGGCGGGCGAGACTCGCGGCCCGCCGCGACCACAGGAGCAGCCCAGGCAAGGACCGGGTCCGACGCGCGCCGATCGGCAGGCGATCGATGAGGGCGCCGAGCGCACCGTCCACCTCGGGCGCGTCGCGATCGCCCGGCGTCGAGACGATCAGCTCGCCGGGCGGGAATCGTTTCGTGAGCTCGCCGTGCAGCCGGGCAATCCCGCCCCCCATCGGCGGGAAGTCTTGCGCTAACAAGAGGGTCGTCATCGGGGGGCTGCGCAGCGCGGTTGGTACATGGGCGTGCCGAATGCTAAGGACAGCGTCCTCCCCGAGCAATCGGCTCAGCGCGTGCGGAACTCGCGATCGATGCGGATCAGGTCGGCCGTGACCCGCTCCCAGTTGTAGTAGGCCTCGACCGCCGCGCGGCCGGCGGCGCCCAGGTGGGCGGCGAGCGAGCGATCGCCGAGGAGCCGGATGGCGGCGGCCGCCACGGCGGCGGGATCGTCGGGCTCGACCAGCAACCCGGTCTCGCCCTCGCGCACGGCCTCGGGAAGCCCGCCCGAGTGGCTGGCGATCACCGGGAGACCGGAGGCGGCGGCTTCGACGCAGGCGATCCCGAATCCTTCGACCAGCAGGTCGTAGCGGCGCGAGGCGAGCACGAACAGGTCGACCGCGTTGTAGAGGGCCGGCAGGTCGGCCTCGGGCACGAACCCGAGCAGGCGGACCGCGTCGCCGAGCCCACACGAGGTCACGAGCTGTGCGAGGGCCCGCTCGCGACTGCCGACGCCGGCGATCGCGTAGCGAACCGTGGGGAAGGCCGCCCGGATCGCCGGCAGCGCGCGGATCACGGTGTCGATGCCCTTGTGGAAGTCGAGGCGGGCGACCGTGAGGAGCCACGGGCCTCCGTCGAGACCATACTTCCGGCGTGCGGGCTCCGGATCGAGGCCCGGCCGGAAGCGCGAGGGGGTCGTCCCCAACGGCACCACGCGCACGTCCGCCGCCAGCGCGTGGCAGCCGAGCGCGGTGAGCACCGAGCGCGCCAGCTCGGCGGTCCAGCGACTGTTGGCGACGACGACCGAGCAGCGCGACAAAATACGCCGGGCCGTCCAGCGCTTGAACCGGGAGCGGCGCATCTTCGCCTCGAGCAGTAACAAGTCGGCACCGTGCGCGATCACGCCGAACCGGAGCCCGTAGCGCCGGCGCAGAACCGCCGCGGCGTAGCCCGCGGGCTTCACCTCGTCGCACCACGCGAAGCCCGGGCGTGCCCGCCGCACCAGTGCGGCGGCGCGCCAGGTCCAGCGGCCGAGACCGTTGAACGTGCGCAACCGCTTGGCGCTGACGGGCACGCGGTCGATCGTCTGGGGGAAGCGCCGGTCGCTCGCTTCGCTCTCGGCCCAGGTCCCCGTCGAGATCGTCAGGGTGTGGGGTGGATAACCGCGCGCCACCTCGCCCATCATGCGGGCGATGCCCCCGCCGAAGGGCGGGAAGTTGAGAGCGAGCAGGAGCGTGCTGCTCATGCGCCGCGCGCGCGCGCGGCGTGCGTGCCGCGGCGCTCGAGTGCCTCGCGGTAGGCCGCTTCCGTGCGCTCGGCGGTGCGCTCGAGCGTGAACTCGCGCCGCACGCGGGTGCGACCGGCGCGCGCGAGCCCCGCGCCGAATCCCGCCTCGTCGAGCACGCGGGCCAGGGCCCTCGCCCATGCCTGGGGATCGAGCGGCGGCACGAGCAGGCCCGTCTCCCCCGAGCGGATCAGCTCGGGATTGCCCCCCGCGTCTGACGCCACGACCGGCAGTCCCAGGGCCATCGTCTCGAGGAGGGCGATCGACAGCCCTTCGATCCGTGACGGGAGCGCGGACACCGCGGCGAGGCTACAGAAGGCGAATGGCCGGTCCGTGAACGGCACGTACACCACGCGATGGCGCGCTGGCACGCTCTGTTCCGCGGCGCGGAGCTCCGGATCGCTGTCGATGCCGACGCACGCCACGACGACCGGGCGCTCCAGGGCGGCAAGGCTGCGCAGCAGGATGTGCTGATCCTTGCGCCGCGCGAGCACCAGCACGACCGGGCGCCCGGCGAGCTCGCCCAGGGCCGCGCGCGCGGCGGCGAGATCGGCCGGGGACGGTGGTCGGTCCACCCGGGCCAGGTCGATGCCGTTCGTCACCACGCGGAGGCGCGCGCCGGGGTGGAGCCGGCGGCGCAGCGCGTGGGCCACGGCCGCGCTCACCGCGATCGTGCGATCGGCAGCCAGCCCGACGGCGACAAGTTCCGCGGGAGAGCTGCGCGGCATCGTGTGCCTGGTCACGACGAACGCCTGCGGCAGCCGCCGCCACCAGCGGAGCCAGGTGAGGGCACGCCGGTCGCGGGTGGCGTGGCTGTTCACCACGTCCACCGCCTCGCGCGCCGCCACGCTCGCGACGGCGCGGGCGAGCGGGACCAGGCGAGCGAAGTCGAGCGGCACGAGCCCGAGCCCCGCGTCCCGGGCGAGGCCCGCGAGCCGCGTCCCAGGCCGGCAGCCCACCAACACGCGGTGCCCGCGTCGCGCGAGCTGACAACTCAAGTCCGCGATGATCGCCGTCGAGCCGGATCCGCCGCCTTGGTGTGTGAGCTGCAAGATCGTGAGCGGCCGGTCTGGCATGGCACAAAGGTAGTGGTACTATTTCGGCCATGCATATCGCAGTGGCGAGCCACCAGCAGCTGCCGGCAACGGGGTACGGCGGCCCGCAACGCGTGATCGTCGCCTTGGTGCGCGGGCTCGCGGTGCTGGGCCACCGCGTCACGCTGCTCGCGCCGCCCGGCACGCGCGTGGCGGAGGCGACCGTCGTGGCGGTGCCGCCGCGCAAGTTCGGCGACGTGGCCTCGCTCGCCGCGTTCGTGCCCCGCGACGCGGACATCCTGCATGTGCACTTCCCGCTGCGTCCGGGGCCGGGCCCGCTGCCGCTCGCCCAGACCATCCACCGCAACCTGAAGCCCGGCCTCACCCCATTTCCCAACTCCATCTTTCTGTCGCGCGATCACGCCCGCCGGCACGGGAGCGACGTCTTCGTCTACAACGGCCTCGACCCGGCGGAGTACATGTTCCGCCGCTTTCCGCGGCGGGCCGCGCAGTACGACCTCTTCTTGGGCAAGCTGCACAGCGCGAAGGGGTACCACTGGGCCGTCGAAGCCGCGAAGCATACCGGCCACCGCTTGATCGTCGCGGGCGGGTGGCGGCCGAGCTTCACCGGCTCGGTCAAATACGTGGGCGAGGTGAACGGCACGACCAAGGCGGCGCTGTTGGCGCGCGCCCGCTGTCTCTGGAATCCGGCGCACTGGGACGAGCCATTCGGTCTGGTGACGATCGAGGCGTTGTGCTCCGGCACGGCGGTGCTCGGGACGCACCGCGGCGCGCTGCCGGAGTTGATCACGCCGGCGGTGGGCGCGCTCTGCGATACCCTGGACGAGATGATCGCCGCGGCCGCGACGATCCACACGCGTGAGCCCGCCGCCTGCCGTGCCCACGCCGAGCGCTACTTCACGCATCTGATCATGGCCGAGGAATACGTGCGCATGTACTGCCAGATCGTGGCACACGGCGCGCCCCCACCCGGCCGGCCAACTCCTACCCCCACCCCCACCTCGACGAGCTGACGGTCGTGCACATCGCGATCGCCTCTCACTACCGGCTGCCGGCGACCGGTTACGGCGGCACCGAACGGGTCGTCGTGGCGCTCGTGCGCGGACTCGCGGCCCGCGGCCACCACGTCACCCTGCTGGCCGCGCCGGGCACGCGGGTGCCCGAAGCGACGGTAGTTGACATCGCGCCCGACCGCCTGACCGACCCTGCCGCCGATCTCGCCGGACTCGTGCCGCGTGACGCCGACATCCTGCACACGCACTTCCCGGTGCGGCGCGAGCTCACGCGGCCGTTCGTGCAGACGTTCCATGGCAACCTGCGGCCCGGCGCGCCCGTGCCGCCGCACAACATCTTCATCTCGCGCGACCACGCGCGCCGCTACGACAGCACGGTGTTTGTCTACAACGGACTCGATCCCGCAGACTACGAGTTCGGCGCCGAGAAAGGCGATTACGATCTGTTCCTCGGCCGACTCCACAGCGCCAAGGGCTATCGCTGGGCGATCGAGGGCGCGCGCCGTAGCGGTCGGCGCCTCCTCGTCGCCGGGGGCTGGCGGCCCAGCTGGCGCCGGGGGATCCGCTTTCTCGGCACGGTCGACGGGCGCCGCAAGACCGAGCTGCTCGCCCATGCGCGCTGTCTCTGGATGCCGGCGCTCTGGGATGAGCCCTTCGGTCTGACCACGATCGAAGCGCTGTTGTCGGGGACGCCGGTACTCGGGACGCGGCGCGGCGCGCTGCCGGAGCTCGTGACCCCGGAAGTGGGGGCGTTGTGCGACAGCCTCGACGAGATGGTGGCTGCGCGGGAGACGCTGCACACGCGCGACCCCCGAGCCTGCCGCGCCCACGCGGAGCGCTTCTTTTCGCATCTCGTGATGGCGGACGCCTACCTGCGCATGTACCGCGCGCGGCTCGAGACCGGGACCCTGCCACCGGGTCGGGCGACGCCCCCCGCGACCTAGCGCAAGACGAGCGTCAACAGCTCTTCCAAGCGATGGCGCCAGGTGTGCTGCCGTACCGCGCGTTCCTGGGCCGCCGCGGCGAGGGCGTGGCGCAGCGGCGCGTTGGCGAGCAGCTCGCGCGCGTGGCTGCGCAGCTCGGCGAGGCTCCGGTACAGGACGATCTCCCGGTCCGCGGTGAAGTGGCGCGCGATGTCCGCCTTGGCGTCCGAGAGTTGCGGCGTGCCGACGGCGGCGAGCTCGAACACGCGCATGTTGGCACCCGTGCCGTAGCGCGCCGGGTCACCGCCTTCGCCGAACTGTTGGTGGATGTTGAGACCGACCGTGGCGCCGCCCAGGGCGTGCACGAAGTCGTCGCCGTAGACGGGACCGCGCGGCCACCCCGGCCCCCAGGTCGCGAGGCCAAGATCGCGGAGCTCGTGCACGACCCGTTCGCGCACCGGGTCGCGCGAGCCGACGAACACGAGCGGCGCCGTCCAGCGCGCGCTGCGCTCGCGCGGCCCGAGGTAGTCCGGGTCGCAGCCGAAGGCAAGATAGGCCGCCCTGGCCCCGGCGGCGTGGTAGCGCGGCAGGCTGGCGCTGTCGTGCGTAAAAAAGCAGTCGTAGGCGGGCGCGAGGCGGAGCGACGTCTCGAGCTCGTGGGGATCGTCGGGGAACCAGTTGGCCCACCGACCGCCGAACCGCGCCTTGAGCGCAGCGACCGCGTCCGCGGGGAGCGCCGTGCCCTTGAAGACGATCACGGCGTCCGCCGCTTCCCGGCGCAGCTGTGCCGCGAGGCGGGGGACGAGCGCGCGCCCGAGGATCGAGTTCCAGCCGCGCCGCCGCTCCTCGCAGCGGCGTACCTCACAGCCGAGCGCGGCCAGCGCCGCGGCGAGGGCCCAGCCACTCCGGTGGTAGCGGCGATTGAACGCCGCGACGAGCAAGACGCGCAGGCCCGCGAACGGCCGCGCTGTCATACCTCGACGTAGTTACGGTATTCGAACAGCCGCGCCCCGGTGAGCCGCTCGATCCAGTCAGACAGGTAGAGTCGCACGTGGGCGAGCCGCAGCCGGCGCGGCCCCACGGCCCGTCCGGCGGCCTCGCGCCGCGCCGCGACCCACGGCGCCACCACCCCCGGGTGCGCGCCGGCGAATCGGCGCAACAGCGGTGTCCAGGTGAGCGTCCCCTGCGTGGCGCGCGCCGCCAACCGGTCGACCGCCTCCGTAAAGATCTCTTGCGACGCCACGAGCTTGTTGCGCATCGAGTGCGGGGGCCGCGCCCAGCCGTAGTGGAACATCCGCGCGCCCGTCACCCGGGCTCGCAAGCGGCGCGCCGCCGCCCCCACGCGAAACCCCTGCGCGTCGCTGTAGGAGCGCACGTCCGCGCCCAGCCGGACGACCCGGACCTCGCGGCGGTACCAATGCCGGTCGGTCGCGATGGTGTCGAAGTCGCCGAAGAAGTGCAGGTAGTCGACGAGCAGCCCCTCGACTCGCGCGTCGCCCGCGCACTCCCGCATCCGTTCGCGCAAGACACCCGCCCCGGTCTCGTGCAGCACCTCGTCTGCCTGGATGTAGACCCCCCAGGTCCCGCCGCACGCGGCCATCGCGCGGTTCGTCTCGAAGGCCAGCGTGCCGCCCCCGCGCGAGAAGTCCCACACGGTGTCGAGGATGCGCACCCGCGGGTCCCCGATCCCGGCGACGAGCTCGCGCGTCGCGTCCTCCGAGCGCCCGACGTTCACGACGACCTCGTCGCACAGGTCGAGGATCGAGCGGATCGCCGGAACGATGGGGTAGTCGAGCTTGACCGCGTTCCGGACGATGGTGAAGCCGGAGATCATGTCAGGGGCGGAACTGCATGTCGTGCAGCCGCCGATACAAGCCGCTCGCGGCGTACAGGGTAGCGTGCGTCCCCCGCTCGACGATCCGCCCTTCGGCGAGCACAATGATCAAGTCGGCGTGCTGCACGGTCGCCAGCCGGTGGGCGATCACGAACGTCGTGCGATGGGCCATCAGGCGGTCGATGGCCTCCTGCACCAGCCGCTCCGATTCCATGTCGAGGGCGCTGGTCGCCTCGTCGAGGATCAGGATCGGCGGATCGCGCAGCAGCGCGCGTGCGATGGCGATCCGCTGCCGCTCGCCCCCGCTGAGTCGCGTGCCGCGTTCGCCGAGGATGGTGCGATAGCCGTCAGGGAGTTGGGAGACGAAGTCGTGCGCGTTGGCGGCGCGCGTCGCCGCCTGCACCTGCTCGAGCGTGAAATCGCTGCGCCCGTAGGCGATGTTCGCGAACACGGTGTCGTTCAGGAGAATCGTCTCCTGGGAAACGATCCCCATCAACGAGCGCAGCGTGGTACGGGCGAACTGGGTGATGGGGACGCCGTCCAACAGAATCACGCCGTGGGTGGGCTCGTAGAATCGCGGCAACAGGTCCACGAGCGTGGTCTTCCCCGCCCCGGAGGGGCCCACCACCGCGGCGACCTGGCCGCGGTGCACCGTGAAGTCCACGCCCGCGAGCACCGGGGCCTGGCCATTGTAGGCGAACGAGACGCCCCGGTATTCGATGCGCTCGTCGAAGCGGGCCGGCCGCTCCCCGGCGCGGTCCCCCTCGGTCGCGGCGAGGTCCAGCACCTCGAACACGCGGTCGGCGGCCGCGAGGGCGCCCGCCATCGCGGTGGGGTAGTTGGCGATGGACTTCACTGGGGACATGAGCCGGAGCGCCACGGCGATGAACGCGATAAGCACCTCGGGGCGCAGCGCGTCCGTCTGGCGGAGCGCGAGCTGCGTTCCCACGACAAAGATCAGCACGATCACGGCGCCGCCAAACACCTCGCTGACGGGGCTCGTGAGCAGGGCGTAGCGCTGCGCGCGCAGCACACCGCGGCGATAACGGTCGGCGAGCGTCCGGAAGCGCGCGGTCTCGAAGGCCTCGGCCACGTAGGCGCGCACCAGCTTGATCGACGCCACGAGCTCGCTCACGAGGCTCGTGAGCTCGCCGCGCTGATCCGCCTGCTCCCGCGAGCGCAACCGCACCTTCCCCACGACCGGCCGGTTGATGAGCACCAAGAGCGGCGCGCAGACGAGCGCCAGGAGGGTGAGCCGCCAGGAGAGGCCCACGAGGATCGCGAGGTACACGACGACCAGGCTCGCGTTCTGGAGCAGGGAGGCGAGCGCCGCGGTCACCGCGGTCTTGACCTGGTCGGTGTCATTGATCACCCGCGCCAGGAGCTGCCCGCCGCGCGTGTGCTGGAAGAACCCGAGCGGCAGGGTCTGCAGGTGCCCGAACAGGCGGACGCGCAGATCGCGCACCACGTGCTCCTGAATCGCGACGCTCGAGAGCGCGGCGCTGTAGGCGAGCACGTTCTTGAGCACGAGCGCCCCCAACAGCACCAGGACCACATTGCGCAGCGCCAGCTGCGGCGAGACGGCGGCGAGGAGCGGGCCGGCGACATTCGCGAGCGCGCGCTCGACCAGCGACCCTCCGGCCACGGGCAGGGCCTGCTCGCCCTTGAGGGTCCGGAGGAACGGGATCAAGAGCACGAACGTGACCCCGTCCATCACCGATGCGAGCAGCGTGGTGACGAGGTTGACGACGAACAGCAGGGTGTAGGGACGCAGCAGCTCGAGGAGCCGGGTGCTGCGGCTCATGCCGTGTGTCCGGGCCGCGGGGCCGGCCGCCCGCGGCCGCGCGGCGTGAGCAGGGCGACGGGGAGGATCACTTCCTCGGGTGTCACGCCGCCGTGGAGGAAGGAGCCGCGGTAGCGCGCCTGGTACTCGCGCAGCTTCGTGGGATATACGAAGAAGCGGTCCGACGTCGCCAACAGCAACCGCACGCCAAGACCCAGCGCCGGGAGTCCGAACGACTTCAGATCGTCGACGACGATGGCGGCCTCGCGCTCCTCGCTGCGGAGGTCCTCACCGAACTTGTATCGCAAGTTGGCCGTCGCGTCGCGCTTCGCATACACCGTGGCGGGGGTCTCACAGTGGATCGAGCCGTGGTCGGTCGTGAGCAGCACGGTCACACCGCGCCGCTCGGCCTCGCGCAGGGCGGCGAGGACCGGGGAGCGTTCGAACCAGGTGCGCGTCAGGCTGCGCAACGCGGCCTCGTCCCGCGCCACCTCGTACAGGATCGCGCTCTCGGAGCGCCCGTGCGTGAGCTGGTCCACGAAATTGAACACCAGGGCCGTGACGCCCTCCTGGGCGAGGTGGGCGGGCAGGCGTCGCACGAGGTCGCCTTCGCTCGAGCTGAAGACCTTCTCGTAGCGTACGGCGACGGGCCGCCCCACCACCTCCCGCAGTTGCTCGGTCAAGAGCTCGCCCTCGTGGGCGTTGAGGCTCTCGTCGTCGGACGCCTGGCCCCACCATTCCGGATGGCGCGCGGCGATCTCCATCGGATACATCCCGGAGAAGATCGCGTTGCGTGCGAACGGAGTCGCGGTCGGGAGGATGCTGTAGTAGTGCGATTCCTCGACGTCGAACAGCGGCGTCACCAGATCGCGCAGCACCTCCCACTGGTCGAGGCGCAGGCAGTCGATCACGACGAACAATGCCCGCCCCTCGGCCTTGAGCACCGGCACGAGGAACTCCGCGCCCACGTCCACCGAGAGCGGCGGCCGATCGCCCTCGGGGTTCGCGAGCCAGCGCGGATACTGGCGCGCGACATATTCGGCGAACGCCTTGCGGAGCGAGCGTTGCAGGGAGCGGAGCGCGTCCGAGAGGCCCGGCTCGTTGGCGGCGGTGAGGCGGACTTCCCAGCGCGCCAGCTCCACGACCAGCTCGATCCACTCGCGCCAGGCGAGCGTGGCGCCGCGGCGACCCTCGAGCTCGCGGAACCGGGTGACGAAGTCCCGCGCCAGACGCTGCTGGCGGATGCGGTCGCCCTCGAGCAGGCGCGTGACCACCGACAGGATCTGGCGCGGCTGGACCGGCTTCACGAGGTAGTCGTCGACCTCGACGCCGATCGCATCGCGCAGCGTGCCTTCGTCTTCGCTCTGCGTCACCATCACGACGGGCACCGCGGGGTCGATGGCGCGGATCTCGCCGATCAACTCGAGCCCCCGCCGCCCGGGCATCTGCTCGTCCAAGAGCACCACGCTGTAGGCCTGGCGGCGCAGCAGCGCTAGCGCGTCGTCGCCGTGAGCCGCGGAGGCCACGGTGAATCCCTGGGCCTCGAGGAAGCGGCGGTGGGCGGCGAGCCCCTCGACCTCATCGTCCACCCAGAGGATCGTCTTGGGACGCGGCATAGGCCAAAGCTAATGGCGACTGGCGAACCCGGGCAACGCGACCGTAACTTCGCGGCGTGCTGTGCGTCCTCTTGGTTCGCTTCAGCTCGATTGGCGATATCCTGCTCACCACGCCGCTTGTGCGCGCCCTGGCCCGCCGGCACCCGGAGGCGAAGCTCGTCTACGTGACGAAGCGCGCGCTGGCGCCGCTCGTCGTCGACAATCCGCATCTCGCCGACGTCGTGACGCTCGAGCCCGACGAGCCCATCCGCCACCTCGCCCGCCGGTTGCGCGCGCTCGGCCCGACCCACGGGCTCGACCTGCACGGCAGCGTGCGCAGCGTCGGCCTGCGCCTGCTCGTGCCGTGCCGCTGGTCAGGGTACCGCAAGCGCAAGTTCGCCCGCACGCTGCTGATCGCCACGAAGCTCGACGTGTACCGCGCTCGCACGCCCGTCGCCGAGCGCTACTTTGAGGCGGCGCGGCGGCTCGATATCCAGCCCGACGGGGGCCCTCCCGAATTCTCGCTCGGCGCCGGCGCCACCGAGCGCGTGGCGCAGTGGCTCGCGGAGCGCGGGCTCGCGCGGGCGCCGGTCGCGGCGCTCGCCCCCGGAGCGGCGCATGCCACCAAGCGCTGGCCCACGGCCCAGTGGGCGGCGCTCGGCGAGCTGCTGCGCGCGGCGGGATACCACCCCGTGGTCGTCGGGGGACCGGAGGACCGCGGCCTCGCGCAGCGGCTCATCGCGGGCGGTGCCGCCGCCAGTGCCGCCGGCGAGCTCTCGCTCCAGGAAACCGGGGCGCTGCTGCAGCGCGCCCGCGTCGTCGTGTCGGGGGACACCGGAGTGATGCACATGGCCACCGGCGTGGGCACGCCGGTCGTCGCCCTGTTCGGACCCACGGTCGGAGCGTTCGGTTTCTTCCCCTATCGCGCCCGCTCCGTGGTGCTCGAGCGCACCCTCGACTGCCGGCCCTGCTCCGCCACGGGCACCGCGGCCTGCCCGCTCGGCCACCACCGCTGTCTCGCCGATATCCCGGCCGCCGAGGTGGTGGCTGCGGTGGAGCGTGTGGTCGCGTGATGCTCGCCACCACCTCAGCGGAAGCGCGCCTGATCGGTCTCGTGGCCGACGCCGTGCGGGGGCCCAAACGGGACGGCCTGTTCGCGCTCTGGCTCGTGGTGCGCGCGGCGGAGGCGCTCTTGCCGCCGTGCCCCGTCTCGAGCAAGAACCACCGCCGCCGGTTGCAGGCGCTCGAGGCTCGGCTCGGGAGCCTCGCGCTCCCCGCACCGTTGCGCCGGGCGCTCGCTGCCGCGCGCCAGCATCTCGAGCCTGCCACTCCCGCCGCCGCGGCCCTGGTGCTCTCGCAGCTCCACGCCCCGGCACGCGAGGTCTTGGGGACCGAGGCGGGCGAGGCCGTGAACGTTGCGGCCCGGGCAGCCCGCATACATCTATAAAGAGGGGCGAGGCGGGGGCACAGGACCGAGAGCTAGGACCAAGAGACCTCATGCGGCACCACCTTTTGCAGCTCCTGCCGGCCGTGCTCCACGCGGACGCACTCGACTCCTCGGAGCTACGTGCCCGCGTGCGCGACGCGGACCTGCATCTCCGCGGCCGCGATCTCACAGCGGAAATCGCCGCCGCGGCCACGAGCCGACAGCCGGGCGCACGGTGGGCCGCCGTCGCTCTGAGGCCCTGAACGCATGACCCGGCGATTCCCGAAGCGACCTTCCCCGTCCACCTCGCCCGAGTCGCTGGTCGACCGCGTAGACCAACAGCGCCCAGGCGAGGTGCCGGGCGACACGGTGCCCACCGGGTTCCCATCGATCGACCGCCTGCTGGGGGGTGGCCTGCGGCGCCGTGACCTCGTGGTACTGGGTGGCGATGTGGGCTCCGGGAAATCGGCCCTCGCCCTCGGGCTGGCCCTGCGGGTCGCGCAGCGCGGGACGGGCGTCGCGCTCTACTCGGGCGAGATGGACGAAGAGCGCCTGCTGGAGCGCGCCCTCGCGATCGAGGGACGAGTGGCGATCGACGAGCTGCGCAGCGCCAAGCTCAACGACCAGGCACGCGCTGGGGTCGGCGGCGCCGCCGTGCGACTGCGGGATCTGCCGCTCACCGCGCTGCCGCTCGCCGCTCCCGACTTCGAGGCCGTGGCGGAGCGGCTCGATCCGCTGCGCGCCCTCGGGCTCGTCGTGGTGGACTATCTCCAGCTCGTGCCGTCGCCGCGCGGCGTGGCGCGCTCGACCCAGGACGAAGACCTCGCCCTCGTGCTGCAGCGGCTCAAGGCGCTCGCCCTCGAGCGCCAGGTGGCGCTCCTCGTGGTGTCGCAGCTGCCCAAGTTCGACGCGCAGCGCCCCAATCCCAGGCCCGCGCTCGATGATTTCGGCCACCTCGGCGCGATCAAGCAGCACGCCGACTTGGTGCTCGGCCTGTACCGCGAAGAGAGCTACCATCCGGGCCACGGCGTCGAGGGCGCCACCGAGCTGCTCGTACTCAAGAATCGCAACGGGCCCACGGGGTTCGTCGACTTGTACTTCTACCGGCGTTGGATGCGGTTCGAGGACATGCTCGACCCTGACCGCTGAGCCTGTCCCGCGCCGGGGGCCGGCTGTAAGTTGTGGTCAGCGCGGGGGAGAACGCAGCGAGGTGCCGCATGGCCGGCCACAATAAGTGGAAACAGATCAAGCGCAAGAAAGCCGTCGCCGACGCGCGGCGCGGCGCGTTGTTCACCAAGCTGATCCGCGAGATCACGATCGCCGCTAAGCAAGGCGGCGGCGATCCCGCCGGCAACGCCCGGCTCCGCACCGCGATCGACGCGGCGAAGGCGGAGAACATGCCGCTCGACAACATCGAGCGTGCCGTGAAGAAGGGTACGGGAGAGCTCGAGGGCGTCACCTACGAGGAAGTCACCTACGAGGGGTACGGCCCCGGCGGGGCGGCGATCTTCATCGAGGCTACCACCGACAACCCCAACCGCACCGTCGCCGAGGTCCGCTACGTGTTCCAACGCCACGGCGGCAATCTCGGCGCCGCGAATTCGGTCGCCTGGATGTTCGACCGCAAGGCCCAGGTCACGGTCGATGCCACGCGGGCGGACGAAGATGCCACGATGGAGGCGGCGCTCGACGCTGGCGCGGACGACATGGTGCGCGACGGCGACGTGTTCCTGATCACGGGACCCGCGAGCCACCTGCACCAGATCAGTGAGCGCCTCAAGGCTGGGAACATCCCGGTCCAGGGCGCCGAGATCGCCATGCTCCCCAAGAGCACGGTGAAAGTGGACGGCCGGGACGCGAGGCATCTGCTCGAGCTGATCGAGGCGCTGGAGGAGATGGACGACGTCGCGAAGGTGTCCTCGAACTTCGACATCGACGCCGAGGCGCTAGCGGCGGCGACGGCATGACGTGAAGGTCCTGGGCGTCGACCCGGGCACGTCGGTCACCGGCTATGGCGTGATCGAAACCGGCAACGGCGGCCCGGCGATGGGTCGCCTCATCGAATGCGGGGTGATCCGCTTCCCCGGCCGGAGCCCGCTGCCCGACCGGCTCCACGCCCTCCACACGCACATTACCGACCTCATCGCGCGACACCGCCCCACGGCGCTCGCGCTCGAGAACGCGTTCTATCAGAAGAACGTCCACACCACGCTGGTGCTGGGGCACGCCCGCGGGGTCATCCTCCTCGCCGCCGCGCAGGCGGGCCTGGCCATCGCGGAGTACCCGCCGGCCACGGTGAAAAAGACCGTGACGGGAGCGGGAGGGGCCGCGAAGGCACAGGTCGGGCGCGTGGTCGCGCGGCTGCTGCGGCTCACCGAGGCCCCGCGACCGGCGGATGCGGCGGACGGTGTGGCGGTGGCGCTCACGCACATCCTGCGCACGTGATCGCGCAGGTGGCCGGGCGCCTCGCCGCGAAGCAGGCGGATCGCGTGATGATCCTCACCGCCGCCGGCGTCGGCTATGAGATCGTCGTCCCCCTGGGCGTCATGGAGCGGTTGCCCGCGGCCGGTGAGGCCGTGAGCCTCGCGACGGAGCTGGTGGTGCGCGAGGACGGGTGGTCGTTGTACGGGTTTTCCGACGAGGCCGAACGGCGCTTCTTCCAGCGGCTGATCGGCGTGAGCGGCGTCGGCCCGAAGATCGCGATCGCGCTCATGTCGGCCCTCGGGGTCGAGCGCGGAGTGCGCGCCCTGCGGGAGCGCAACATCGCGCTGCTCGCCTCCGTCAGTGGCATCGGAAAGAAGACGGCCGAGCGGCTGGCGCTTGAACTGGTCGACAAGCTCGGCGAGTTTGAGGCAGCGGCGGCGGGCTCGGGGACGGAGGCGGCGCGGGCGGCGGGGGCAGCGGGAGCGGGGTCCGCCGCGGCCGGAGGTGGTGCGGCCGATGCCGCCCTGCGCGCGCTCGAGCGGCTCGGCTACGCGAGCGCGGAAGCGGATCGGGCACTCCGCCAGGCGCTCGCCGCGGATGGCGGGGCCGATGCGGCGACACTGGTACGCCGCGCCCTGCAACTCCTCACTCACGGATGACCATGGCGACCGCCGAGTGGATCTGTACGCGCTGCGGGTCGACGAACCGACGGCTCGTGCCCGACGGCGCCACCCGCGCTGTGGACGTGTGCGTCACGTGCCACACGCGGCACGAGCTCGAGGTCGATGCGCGGCCCGTGCGGTGGCGCGCGCGGCCGCTGGGGAAAGCGGCGTGAGCGGCGCCCGCGCGCAAGTCACCACACCCGACGCGCTCCCCGACGAGCGCCTAACTGACGCCGCGCTCCGGCCGTCGCGGCTCAACGAATTCGTGGGTCAGGCCAAGGTCAAGGAATCGCTGCAGATCGCGATCGACGCGGCCACCAAGCGGCGCGAGCCCCTCGACCACACCCTGTTCTTCGGACCGCCCGGTCTGGGCAAGACGACGCTCGCCTTGCTGATGGCGCAGGAGCTGGGCGTGAGCGTGCGTACGACATCGGGCCCCGTGCTCGAGCGGCCGGGGGACTTGGTGGGACTGCTGACGTCGCTCAAGGCGCGCGACATCCTGTTCATCGACGAGGTTCATCGGCTGCGACCCGCGCTCGAGGAGTTCCTCTACCCGGCGATGGAGGACTTCCGGGTGGATGTCCGCATCGCCGACGGGCCGCACGCGCAGACCATCCCGATGGCGCTCGAGCGGTTCACCCTGATCGGCGCCACCACCCGCTTCGGTCTCCTGACGCCCCCGATGCGCGCCCGGTTCGGGCTCGTGGAGCGGCTGTCCTACTACCCGCCCGACGACCTCGCCCAGATCATCAGCCGATCGGCGGGGATCCTCGACGTCCCGGCCGACCCGGCGGGCATCACGGAGATCGCGCGCCGCAGTCGCGGCACGCCGCGCGTCGCCAACCGGCTCCTGAAGCGGGTGCGCGACTACGCCGAGGTGCGCGCGGGGGGCAAGATCACCGCCGCGGTGGCCGTCGAGGCATTGAAGCGGCTCGACGTGGACGAGTTCGGCCTCGACGACATGGACGGGCGGATCCTGAAGACCATCATCGAGCAGTTCGACGGTGGCCCGGTGGGGCTCACGACCATCGCGGCCGCCGTGGGTGAGGACGCCGGGACGCTGGAAGAGGTGTACGAGCCCTTCCTCATGCAGCAGGGGTTTCTCGCCCGCACGCCCCGCGGTCGCTGCGCCACTGCGGGCGCGTATCGGCATTTCGGCTTCACGCCGCCCAAGGTCTCCGAACAACCCACGATCTTCGACCGATAGAGCGCGCGCCGGCGCCGCTCCCTCGGATCCCGGCCATCCGCCTGGCGCGATAGGTGCTCATGTATCGGGCGTCCGACTTCGACTACCAACTGCCGCCGGAGCTCATCGCCCAGCATCCCTTGCCCGACCGCGCCGCGAGCCGCCTGCTCGTCCTGGACCGCGCGCGCGGGGAGATGCGCCACCTGCGCTTCGCGGAGCTCGTCACACTCGTGGCCCCCGAGGACGTGCTCGTCCTCAACGTGTCGCGCGTTATCCCGGCGCGACTCCGCGGGACCCGGGAGGGGGGAGCTGCGGCGGAGCTGCTGCTGGTCCGGGAGCTGCCCGACGGCACGTGGCTCGCTTTGGGACATCCCGGCGGCAAGCTCAAGCCCGGCCGGCGGGTGCGATTCGGCGATGACAGCGCGGCCGAGATCGTCGACGTGCTGGGCGGCGGCCTGCGGCGGGTGCGGTTCGCGGGCCGGCTCGATGCTCAGGAGACGCTCGCCATACACGGGGAGGTACCTCTGCCGCCCTACATCCGCCGCCCTCCCCGACCTGAGGATCGGGAGCGCTACCAGACGGTGTACGCGGTGCACCCGGGCAGCGTCGCCGCGCCGACGGCGGGGCTCCACTTCACGCCCGAGCTGCTCGCCGGCTTGCGCGCCGCCGGGGTCGCCGTCGCCGAGCTCGATCTGCACGTGGGACCCGGCACGTTCAAGCCAGTCGAGACGGAGGATCTGGCGCGCCACCCGATGGACGCCGAGCGGTACCACCTGAGCGACGAGACCGCGCGGATCATCAACGGCCGGCGCGCTGCGGGCGGCCGGGTCTGGGCCGTGGGCACGACCGTCGTCCGCACGCTCGAGACGTGCGCCGACGAACGGGGGCGAATCAACCCCGCCGCGGGGGAGACCCAGCTGTTCATTCACCCGCCCTATTCTTTCCGGGCCGTCGACCGGCTGCTCACCAATTTTCACCTGCCCCGCTCGACCTTGCTCATGCTGGTCTGCGCCTTCGGCGGCTACGAGGCCGTGACGCAGGCGTATCGCGCGGCGGTCGGCGAGCGCTACCGGTTCTACAGTTATGGCGACGCCATGGCGATCACATGACCACGATGTTCGCATTCCAGATCGAAGCGACCGCCGGAGCGGCCCGCGCGGGCCGGCTCACGCTTCCCCACGGCACCGTGGAGACGCCGGTGTTCATGCCGGTCGGCACCCAGGGCACGGTGCGCGCCCTCTCACCCGCCGATCTCCAGGCCGCCGGGGCGAGTCTCGTCTTGGCCAACGCCTATCATCTGCACGTGCGGCCCGGTGAGGCGATTGTGGCGAAGCTCGGCGGCCTGCATCGGTTCATGGCGTGGGAGCGCCCGCTGCTCACCGACTCCGGGGGGTTCCAGGTCTTCTCGCTGGCCGGCTTCCGTCGCGTGGACGACGACGGCGTGGAATTCCAGAGCCACGTGGACGGGAGTCGGCGCACGCTGACGCCCGAGAGCGCCACCGAGATCCAGTGGACGCTCGGCGCCGACATTGCGATGGCGTTCGACCACGTGGCGGCCGGCGGAGCGGACATGGCGACGGCCCGTGACGCCCTGGAGCGGACCCTCGCCTGGCTGGCCCGCTCGGCGCGCCGCCATGCGGAACTCGCGCACGGGTCGGTCCGTCAGACGTTGTGGCCGATCCTGCAAGGTGGCCCCCATCGCGCGCTCCGCATCGAGGGCCTGCGGCGAATCGTGGCGCTGGGGGACTGGACCGGCCTCGCGATCGGCGGGCTGTCGGTCGGCGAGCCGAAACCGGTGATGTACGCGCTGCTGGACGCGCTCGAGCCCGAGCTGCCCGCGCCGCTGCCGCGTTATCTTATGGGTGTCGGGTTCCCGGAGGATCTGGTGGCGGCGGTGGAGCGGGGGGTGGACCTGTTCGACTGCGTGGCGCCCACGCGCAACGGCCGCAACGGCACGGCCTTCACGCCAGACGGACCCGTGAATATCCGCAACGCCGAGCACCGCGAGGACCCCCGGCCCCTCGATCCGTCCTGCGATTGCGAGACTTGTGCGACGTTCTCGCGGGGGTACCTCCGGCACCTGTTCGTGAGTGAGGAGTTGCTGGGGCTGAGGCTCTTGTCGCTGCACAACGTCCGTTATCTGATCCGGCTCGCCGAGGAGATGCGAACCACGATCCGGCACAACGCCTTCGGCCGATGGGCCGACGACTGGCGTCGCCGCTACCTGTACCCGGGATCCGCATGACCGCGCACGGACTGTCCGCTTTGCTCTTCGCCCCGTCGGGCCAGACCAGCGGCGGTGGGCTCGCCGTCTTCGTCGTCCAGATCGGCCTCTTGATCGGGATCTTCTATTTCATGTTCTTCCGCCCGCAGCGACGCCAGCAGGAGCGCCACCGACAGCTCCTCGGCTCGCTGCAGCGCGGCGACCGCGTCGTGACCTCGGGCGGGATCGTGGGCGAAATCGTGCATCTGAAGGACGACGAGGTGACGGTGAAGAGCGGCGAGGCTCGGCTGATCGTGCTGCGTGCCAACATCGCCAACGTCCTCAATCGGCCGGTCGAAGCCAAGCCGCAGTGACGATCCGCAAGCTCCACCTGCTCGGCTCGCCGGTGTTGCGGCAGCGCGCGGCGCCCGTCGCCGTCGTGGACGATGCGGTGCGGGAGCTCGTGGACGATCTGTTCGAGACGATGCGCGCCGCGAAGGGCGTGGGGCTCGCGGCGAACCAGGTGGGCAGCGCGCGCCGCGTCGCGGTCGTCGACGTGGGCGACGACGACCCGCCCCCCCTGGTGCTGATCAACCCCCGGGTCGTCGCGATGCGGGATGAGCGGGAGACGGCCGAAGAAGGCTGCCTCTCGATCCCCGAGCTGTACGGCGACGTCGAGCGCGCCCTCACGATCACGCTCGAGGCCCTGGACCGCGAGGGCCGCCCGTACCGCACCGATGTCTCGGGCTTCAAGGGCCGCGCCGTGCAGCACGAGGTCGACCACCTGGACGGCGTGCTGTTTCTCGACCACCTGAGCGCCGTCAAGCGCGGGCTGCTGCTCGCCAAGTGGAAGAAGGCCCGGAAGGGGCAGTCCGGCTATCTGAAGGAGGTCACGCCGCAGCCGGCGGGCGAGCTCTAAGTGCGCGTCGTCTTCTTCGGGACCCCGGAGTTCGCGGTCCCCTCCCTGGCAGCCCTGCTCGGCGAAGGCTTCGACGTGGTGGCGGCCGTTACCCGACCCGATCAGCCGCAGGGCCGGTCGCGCTCGAGCGCCGTGGCGTCGCCGGTGAAGCTCGCCGCCCTGGCCGAGGGGCTGCCGGTGTTCGAGCCCGTGCGGCCCGGGGAGGCGGCGTTCCTGACCGAGCTCCGGGCACTCGCTCCCGAGGTCGGCGTCGTGGTCGCGTACGGCCACATCCTCCAGCCCGACCTGCTGGCGCTTCCACGCCACGGGATGATCAACGTCCACCCGTCGCTCCTGCCGGAGCTGCGCGGGGCGGCGCCGGTCGAGTGGGCCATCGTGAACGGGCTCGCGAAGACCGGCGTGACGATCATGCAGATGGACGAAGGCCTGGACTCGGGCCCGATCCTCCATCAAATCCCGCACACCATCGATCCCGAAGTCACGGGCGGGGAGCTGTCCGAACGGCTCTCCGAGACCGGGGCGCTGGCGCTGGTCGAGGTGCTGGCGCTGCTCGGGCCGGAGGGCCTCAAGCCGCGGCCCCAAGACCACGCGCGCGCGACCTACGCTCCCAAGCTCACGCGCGACACGGCGCGGATTCGCTGGTCCGAGCCTGGCGCGCACGTGGCGCGGCTGATCCGCGGCCTCGATCCGAGGCCCGGCGCCTGGACCGAGCTCGACGGCCGCGAGGTGAAGCTGTTCGCGGCCCGCGTCGTCGACGGAGCGGGCGCCCCCGGCACGATCCTGGCCGCGGATGACGCGCTCCGGATCGCCGCGGGGGAGGGCGCGGTGACCGTGGTCGACGTCCAGCCCGCGGGCAAGGCGCGCATGGCCGCCGCCGACTGGATCCGCGGCCGCGGCGCGCGCGCCGGCCAGCGCTTCACGTGAGGCCGGCGCTGCCGCGGCTCCACGCCATCACCGACGAGCGCATCGCGCGCCGGCCCGACCTCGCCGCGATCATCGACGAGCTCGCGGCGGGCGGGGGCCCCGAGCTTGCCTTCCACGCTCGGGGGCGGCGCTTGTCCGGCTTGGAGCACTACGACCTGGCGCTGCGCCTCTCCGCCGCTCCGCCCGCCCGCCTGTTCGTGAACGACCGGCTGGACGTGGCGCTCGCGGCGGGAGCGGCGGGCGTGCAGCTCTCCCGTGCGAGCCTCGATCCGGCGGCGGCGCGCGGCCTCAACCCGGCGTGGTGGATCGGCCAGTCGGTGCACGACTGGGGCGAGGCTGAGGCCGCGTCCGCTCTGGGAGCCGACTATCTTTTGGTAGGGCCCGTTTACGCGACCGCCAGCCATCCCGACCGCGCGCCGCTCGGTCTCGCGCGGCTCGGTCGGATCGTGGGGCTCGGACTCCCGGTGATCGCGATCGGCGGCGTGACGCCCGAGCGGGTGCCCGAGCTGCGCCGGGCCGGCGCCTACGGCATGGCCGCGATCCGGGCGTTGTGGGACGCCCCCGCAGCACGCTCGGCGGCGCGGCGCGTCCTCGAGGACTGGCAGGCATGAACGACACGATCGACGTCACGGTCAACGGCGAGCCCCGCGCGGTGGCGCGCGGTGCCACGCTGCTCGAGCTGCTGCGCTCGCTCGCGCTCGATCCGCGCGCCGTCGTGGTCGAGCACAACCGCGCGATCGTGCGACGGCCGCGGCTCGAGGCCGTGACGATCGCACCGGGCGACGCGATCGAGCTGGTGCATTTCGTGGGAGGAGGGTGACGCGCATGACGACGGCCGTAGAGACCATCCGGGACACTCCGTTCGTGGTCGGTGGCCGCACCTTCCACTCGCGGCTCATGGTGGGCACGGGGAAGTATCGCGACAACGCGACGATGGTCCGGGCGATCGAAGCGTCGGGTGCGGACATCGTCACCGTCGCGGTGCGCCGCGTCGATCTCGACCGCGCGCCGGAGGCCGGGCTGCTGTCCCACCTCGACCCGAAGCGCTACTTCCTGCTCGCGAACACGGCCGGCTGCTTCACCGCGGGCGACGCCGTGCGCTACGCCCGCCTCGCCCGCGCCGCCGGGTTTAACGAGTTCGTCAAGCTCGAGGTGATCGGTGACCAGGAAACCCTCCTACCCGACGTGCAGGGGTTGATCGAGGCGGCGCGCACGCTGGTGGCGGAAGGATTCAAGGTTCTCGCCTACACCAACGAGGACCTGGTCACCGCGCTGCGCCTCGAGGACGCGGGCTGCGTGGCCGTGATGCCCCTCGCCTCACCCATCGGCAGCGGGCTCGGGCTCCTGAACCCGTTCGGCGTGCGCACCATCAAGCGGCGGCTCACCGTGCCCGTCGTGGTGGACGCCGGCGTCGGTACCGCGTCGGACGCCTGCGTGACGATGGAGCAGGGCGTGGACGGGATCCTCATGAACACGGCGCTCGCGGCCGCGCGCGACCCGGTCACGATGGCGCACGCCATGCGGCTCGCGGTCGAGGCCGGGCGGGCGGCCTATCTGGCGGGCCGGATGCCGCGGCGCGAGGTGGCGCTGCCATCCTCGCCGCGCGAAGGGATGCTGGATTAAGGACGCCACCGCCGCCCGGCGCGCGGCGTTGCGGATTCTCCGCGCGGTGCGCGCGAACGCCACCTTCCAGGCGGCGCGGGACCGCGCCGTTCCCGGCCTCGAGGCGCGCGACCGCCGGCTCGCCAACGCGCTCGCCGCGGGCGTGCTGCGGCGCCAGGCCGATCTCGACCGCCGGCTCGAGCTCCGCAGCGCCGACCCTCGGCTCCACGACATCCTCCGCCTGGGCGTCTATCAGCTCGCCGCGCTCGAGCGCGTGCCGGCCTACGCCGCCGTCTCGACCAGCGTCGAGTTGGCTCGCGAAACGGCGGGCGAGGGCGGCGCGCGGTACGTGAACCGGGTGCTCCGTCAGCTCGCCGGAGTTGCCCGCCGGGCGCCGGTAGCGGGCGAGACCCATCCGCGCTGGCTCGCCGAGCGGTGGCGGCGCCACTTCGGACCGGAGGCGGCGGGTCGGCTGATCGCCTGGAACGACGCGGTGCCGCCGCTCACGCTGCAGCCCGCCCGCTGGAGCCGCGCGACCCTCGTGGCCCGGCTCAAACACGCCGGGCTCGGGGTAGAGGAAGCGCCGTGGGGTGCGGGCGTGCGGGTGTCGGGACCCGGGTCGCGCCTCCCGGCCCGGCTCCCCGGGTTTCGCGACGGGGGGTTTGTCGTGCAGGACCCTGCCCACGCGCTGGCGTGCCGCTACGCGGCGATCCCGCCCGGAACGCTGGTGTACGACGCCTGCGCCGCGCCGGGTGGGAAGGCCGTGATGCTGGAGCGCGGTGGGGCACGGGTGGTGGCGGGCGACGCTCGCCGGGAGCGAATCGGGCGGCTCGCGGATACGGCGCGCCGCGCCGGAGTGGCGATTCGGATCGCCGTCGCCGATCTTCTGGCGGCGCCGTTCGCCCCGCGCGCGTTCGCGGCTGTGGTCCTGGACGCGCCCTGTGCCGCCACGGGTACCATGGCGCGGCATCCCGATGCCCGCTGGCGCGTGACGCCGCGCACGATCGCGCGAGCCGCCCAACGGCAGCGGGCCTTGCTCGAGGCCGCCGCGGCGCTCGTGCGACCGGCGGGACTGCTGGTATATGCGACCTGCTCCCTCGAGCCGGAGGAGAACGGCGACATGGTGACCGAGTTCCTCGAGCGCCACCCCGAGTTCGCCCGCGCACCCGCGGTGGGCGGCGTGCCCGCCGCCCTGCTCACGGCGGACGGCGACTTCCAGTCGCTGCCGCAGCGCGACGGGATGGACGGCGCCTATGCGGCGCGGCTCGTGCGGGCGCGCTGATGCGGTTTCGCCGCCACCTGCCGCCGCTGCACGAGTGGAAGCTGCCGCTGCCCGCGTGGAAGCTGCCCGGGTTCGACGCGCCCGGGGCGCGGCGCTGGGGACTGGCGTTCGTCGGGGCGCTCCTCGCCGGCTATCTGACGGCTTACCTGATCCTGTTCCCGGCGCCGCTCTTGCACGGCCACGGTGTGGTACCGCGCGTCCTGGGGTTGTCGCTGTCAGAGGCGTCGACCGCGCTCAAGAACGCCGGGCTCCAGGTGCAGGACGGGGGTTCCCAGTCGCACCTGACCGCCCCGCAGGGCACGATCGTCTGGCAGGACCCGCCGCCCGGGGTGAGCGCCCCCGCCGGACTGCGGGTGACCCTGGTGGCGAGCGAGGGGCCGCCCAAGATTCCCGTACCCGACGTGACGGGGCTCGAGGGTTCACTGGCGCAGCGGCTGATTACGGCCGCCGGGCTCGCGGTGGCGCCGGTCGAGTCGGTACAGGCGGCGGCCGCCCCGGGGGTCACGATGCTCACCCGGCCCGCCGCGACGACGCTGTTGAGTCCGGGCGCGCCGGTGGCGGTGGTCGTGAGCCGGGGCGCGCCCACGATCCCCGTGCCGGGGCTGCTCGGCCTGTCGCAGGCGGACGCGCGCACGCGGCTCGAGCTCGACGGGTTGGCCTTGGGCCTAGTGACGCGGCGGCGCGCGAGCGATGCGACCCCCGGAACGGTGGTCGCCCAGAAGCCCGCGCCGGGCACGTTGGCCGCGCCCGGCACGGTCGTGGACATCGTCGTGGCCAGGAGCCCCTGATGACGAATGGCATCCGCATCGCGGCCAGCGTGTTGTCGGCCGATCTGACTCGGCTGGCCGAGCAGGTGGGCCGCGTCCTGGCGGCGGGCGCCGACTGGCTGCACGTCGATGTCATGGACGGCCGCTTCGTCCCCAATCTCACGTTCGGGGCGAACATGATCGAGGCGCTGCGGCGGCTCACCGACAAGCCGATCGACGTGCATCTCATGGTGCTCGAGCCCGAGCGCTACCTCGAGCCGTTCGCCGCCGCGGGCGCGTCGGTCTTCACGTTCCATCCCGAGGCGACCGTGCACGTGCAGCGCCAGCTCGCCGCCGTCCGCAGCCGTGGTATGTTGGCCGGGCTGGCGCTCAATCCCGGCGCGCCGCTCGCGCTCGCGGAGGACGTGATCGCGGACCTGGATCTCTTGCTCGTCATGACCGTGAACCCGGGCTTCGCGGGGCAGACCTACCTTCCCGCGTCGAACGACAAGATCCGCCGCGCGCGCGAGCTGCTCGCCGCCCACGGCTCGCGCGCCTTCCTCGAGGTGGACGGCGGCATCACGCCCCACACGATCGCGGCGGCGCATGGCGCCGGCGCGGACACGTTCGTGGCGGGGAGCGCGATCTTCGCGAGCCCGGACCCCGCGCGCGAGGTCGCGGACTTGAAGCGCCGCTGCCTGGTGACGGTATGACGCACGCGCGCGAGTGGACGATCGCGGTCGGGAGCGTGATGGCGCTGGTGTTCGGCACGGCGCTCGCGGTGAAGATCCGTCCGCAAATCGATTTGATCCGCGTCGGGTCGCGCGCCCCGGAATTCCACGCCGGGGACGTGAGGACCGGGCGCCCGGTCACGCTCGAGCAGTACCGCGGCCGGGTGGTGCTCCTGAACCTGTGGGCGACCTGGTGCCAACCCTGTCGCGTCGAGATGCCGTCGCTCGAGCGCTTGTCGCGCCGGCTCGGGAGCGACGGCTTCCGGGTCGTGGCGGTGAGCATCGACGACGGCGCCGACTCCGTGGTCGCGGCGTATGCCCGACAACTGGGCCTCTCGTTCGACATCCTCCACGACCCGAGCGCAGCAATCAAGCAGGCGTACCAGGCGACCGGCGTGCCCGAAAGCTGGGTGATCAACCGTGACGGCGTGATCATCAAGAAGGTGATCGGCGCCTCGGAATGGGACGGCCCCGTGAATGAAGCGTTGATCCGGCGCCTGGTCGATGAGCCCGCGCGCTAGCGTCGGCCAGCTCGTCGTGCGCAACTGGCCGATCAAGCTCGCGGCCGCGTTCTTCGCCGTCATGCTGTACGTGGCGGTGGCCGCCCAGCAACCCTTGTCGCAGAGCTTCGCCCTGCGGCTCGCCATGGCGATCCCGCCAGGCCGGACCGTGCGCCAGCAGCCGGCGGGGGTGACGGTCGTCATCACCGGCAAGGGGAGCGAGGTGTTGAAGCTGCGGTCCTTCTCGCGGGTGATCCACAAGGCCATCCCTGACACGTTCTCGGGGTCCACCTGGCGCGTCGAGCTGCTCCCGTCCGACGTGGAGCTCCCCAAGGGCAGTGACGTGCAGGTCGTCGACATCCGGCCGCGAGACGTCGAAGTCGTGCTCGACTCGGTGGCGCACAAGAATGTCCGGATCGTGCCGCGCGTGCGCGTCGAAGCCGAGTCGGGCTATGTCGTGCGGGGGTTGTCGATCACGCCCAGCGTGGCACGCCTCGTTGGCCCCGAGAAGCGTCTCGCCGCTCTCGACTCGGTAACCACGCTGCCGATGGTGATCTCGAGCGTCAACGGTCCGTTCTTCCGCACCGTCCCGATCGACACGGCCCCCCTCGGGGTTGTCCGCATCATCCCCCAAGAGGTGGGGATGGCAGGCGAGGTGACGGCCATCATCGAGCGCTCGATCGCGGGCGTGCCGATCACGGTGGCCGCGTCGGGCTTCACCGGCTTTCTTTTGTCGCCCGAGCGCGTGGCGGTCCGGGTGCGCGGCCCCGAGTCGCGGGTGCGGACCCTCACCCGCGACAGCGTGCGCGTGGTCGCGCACCTCGTGGGGAAGGCCGGGCCGGGCGGCTACGCCCGCCTGACGGTGAGCGCGCCGCCGGGCATCGTGGCGCACGCGGTGCCCGACTCCGTTTCCCTCAGGCGCAAGACCGGCCGTGGCTGACGTCGTGCTCGGGATCGAGACGTCGTGCGACGAGACCTCGGCCGCGGTGCTCGTGGGCGACCGCCGCCCGCCCGAGCTCGCGGGCCTCGTCATCCTGTCGCAGGACGTGCATCAGGTGTTCGGGGGAGTGGTGCCGGAGCTCGCGAGCCGGGCGCATCTCGCGGCCCTGCCCGTCGTGGTCGATCGCGCGCTCGCCGAAGCGGGGCTCTCCTGGAGCGCGGTTGATGCGGTCGCCGTGACGCACGGCCCCGGCCTCGTGGGCGCGCTGCTCGTGGGCGTGGTGTATGCCAAGGCGCTGGCCTATGCCGGGAATCGCGAGCTGATCGGGGTGCATCACATGGAAGGCCACCTGTTCGCGCCGGTTCTGGAAGATCCCGAGCTCGCCCCGCCGTTCGTGGCGCTGCTCGCGTCGGGCGGCCATACCGTGCTGCTCGACGTCCCCGCCTGGGGCCGCTATCGGTTGCTCGGCGCCACGCGGGACGACGCCGCGGGCGAGGCGTTCGACAAGGTCGCCTCGCTGCTCGGCCTCGGCTATCCGGGCGGCCCGGCGATCGAACGCCTCGCTCGGACGGGCGATCCGGGGCGGTTCGTGTTTCCGCGCCCCTTGCGCGACGCAGGCTACGAGTTCTCGTTCTCGGGGCTCAAGACCGCGGTGCTGCACGCCGTGCGGGCGAGCGACGACCTCGAGCGCGACCGGCCGCACCTCGCCCGCGCGTTCCAGGACGCGGTGCTCGACGTGCTGGTCACCAAGCTCGAGCGCGCCGTCCGCGCCAGCGGTTATCGCACCGCGGTGCTCGGTGGCGGCGTGGCGTGCAGTCGCGCGCTCGCCGAGCTCGCCGCCCGCCGCCTCGCGGGGCTCGCCCGCGTGGCGGTCGCGAGCCCGCGCTTGAACGCCGACAACGCCGCGATGATCGCCCGCGCCGGCTGGTATCGCCTCGGCTTGGGCGAGCGCAGCGACTGGACGCTCGAGGCGCGAGCGGACCTCCCGCTCCCCGGCCTCGAGCCCGCCCCGCTCCGTCCCACCCCCTCTACGCCCCGCCCATGACCATCTATCCCCTCGTGTTCCACCTCGGCCCCCTGACCATCACGGGCTACGGCCTCATGATGATGGTGGCGTTCCTCATGGCGGGCTGGGCGATCCAGGTGGACCTGCGCCGGCGCGGCATGAACGAGGAGTACGCGGCGGACATCGTGTTCGCGGCCGTGGTGGGCGGCATCATTGGGGCAAAGCTGTGGTACGTGCTGCTCACAGGCGAATGGGACGCATTGTTGCGGCGGGGCGGCTTCGTCTGGTACGGCGGGTTTTTGGGCGGCGTCGTGGGCGTGCTTGCGATCGGGCGGTGGCGGGGCGTGCCAGCGCGCTGGACCATGGAGCTCACGGGCCCGGCGCTGGCGCTCGGCTACGCGCTCGGGCGCGTGGGCTGCTTTATCGTGAACGACGACTACGGCATCCCCTCGACACTGCCGTGGGCCATGAAGTTCCCCGAAGGGCTCCCCCCCACGACGGTCGGCAACCTGAAGCAGATGCACGTCTCGTTCCCACCGGGCGTGAGCGATGGCACGGTGGTCGCGGTGCATCCCACCCAGATCTATGAGACGGCGCTGATGCTGCTCGTGTTTGCGTGGCTGTGGCGGCTGCGGGACCACCGCCACGCCACCGGGTGGCGATTCGGCGTGTACCTCGTGCTCGCCGGGACCGAGCGCTTCCTGATCGAGATCGTCCGGGCCAAGGACGACCGGTTGCTGGGGTCGTTGACGCTGGCGCAAGTCACGAGCGTGCTCCTGGTCCTCGTCGGGTCCTGGCTCATGGTGCGGCTGCGCGCCCCCGAGCCCACGCCCGAGCCCACGTCCGTCGCGCTGCCGCCGGCGCTCAGACCGCCGCCCCGGGTGGGCGCGACCCCGTAGGGCGACGCCTTAGGGGAAGGAGGGCCGGCGGCGGTCCTCGCCCGGCCCGACGACGCGCTCGCGCTGCAACCACACCACCGCCACGAGCAGCATGATCACGAGCACGAGCTGCAGCGCCAGCGACTGCACGGTGGGGTAGATGCCGAGGAAGGGAATGCGGGGGGCCCAGGCGACCACGCTCACCCGCACGAGCCCAGCCTCCTGCAGATCGGCGATCCCCTTGCCCGCAAACACGAACGCCATGTAATAGAGCATCGCGCTCGTCACCGCGAAGAACGGCTTGAGCGGCACCTTCACGCCGAAGCGGGTGATAGCGAAGTACACGACCACCAGCACCACCGCGCCGGCCGCGATGCCCGCCGCCACGGCCGCCGCCCCGCCGCTCGCCGCCCCGGTCCCGGCTCCCGCTGACTGGGCCGACGTCAGCAGCGCTTTGTAGAACAGGATGGTCTCGAACCCCTCGCGATACACCGCGAGGAACGCCACCGAGGCCAGCGCCCACCCCGAGCCGGTCGACAGCGCCTCCTCCATCCGTCCCCGCACGAACGCGTTCCACTTGGCCACCTCGATCTTCGAGAGCAGCCAGTAGCTCACATAGAACAGCACCGTCGTGGCGAGCAGCATGGTCGCCCCCTCGAGCGCTTCCCGCTGGCCGGGGGTGATCTCGAACAGCAGCTCGACCACGATCGCGGTGACGATGCTCGCGGCGACGGCGGCCGCGGCGCCGCGCGCCACGTGGCGCCGACGCTCGCGCGCGCCGGCCTTGGCGAGAAACGCCATGAGCGCGGCCACGATGAGGATCGCCTCGAAGCCCTCGCGCACGAGCAGCACGAACGACTGCGCGAACAGGTTGGCGCCGGAGCTGGTGTCGGCGACCAGTCGCTCGGCGCGCTCCAAGTCGGCGAGCAGGCGGGCGTGGAGTGCGTCCAGCTCGTCGGGGCCGGCGTGCGCGGCCGCGCGGGCGCGCAGGGTGGCGAAGGCGTCCTCGAGCTCGCCTGCCAGGGCGGCGTTGCGCGCGCGCACCGCGGTCTCGATCTGCTCGAACGTGAGGTAGGCATCGAAGGCGAGCTTGTCGGAGCGCAGCGCCACCGCGGAGTCGAGTTCGCGCCGCACCGCCGCGAACGTCGTGGCCGCGGGCGCCGCCGCATACTGCTGCCGCTCGGCGCTCGCGAGCACGCGCAGGAACGCCACGACCTTCGCCACCTCCCCCGCGTCGAGCGTGTGGGCGAAGCCGGGCATCGCGGTCCCGGGGCGACCCTGGAGGACGAGCTCCGTGAGCTCGCGGTCGCTGAAGCGGCCCTGCACCGCGAGGTCGCGGAGCGCCGGTGGCCGCACCGAGAGCGCGGCCGCGAGGATGCCGTCGCCGCCCCCCGTAGCGCCGTGGCAGGACGCGCACGCCGCGGCATACTGGCCCTCGCCCTCGCGCACCGTCGCATCGTCCGCGCGCAGCGTCGCCACGTAGGTCGCCACCGCCCACCGGTCCTCGGGAGAGAGCGTCTCCTCGAACTGCGGCATTGCGGTGCCCGCCACGCCGATCGTGAGCTTGCGGTACACGTCCACCGGCGAGACCGTGCTCATCGCCCGGCGATCGGCGAGGCTCGCGGGGCGCGGCCCCTCGAGGTGGGCGGCCTTGGGCCCGTCGCCCCGGCCGCTCGGGCCATGACACGCCGCACACTGCTCCTGATAAACGGTGGCGCCGCGCGCCAGCGACGGCGGGCGCGACGGGAAGGCGTCGATGGCGCCGCCGACGGTGGCCGCGATGCGCCCCACCAGGGTGGCGGCGCGCGCCGCGACCGAGTCGGGCGGCGCGACACGCTCGAGCATCGCCCGGAGGGCGCCGAGGTCCGAGTCGGCGCGCGCCCGCGCGGCGCGGGGCAGCGCGCCCACGTCCAAGCGCGCCTGGTCGAGGAACTGCTTCGCCTCCGCCACCTCCTCGGGCGCGGTCACGCGGCCGCCGCGCGGCGCCACCCCGTTCGCGTACTCCTTCGCGGCGAGCGACGCCGCCGCGACGACCCGCCGCGCCACGGCCAGCGAGTCGGTCGCCTGCGCGGCGGCCCCGGCCGCGACGCAGGTACTCAACAGCAAGCCGAGCAGGGGCTTACGGAAGATGGGCAGGCTTCTCGATGAGGGGGTGCTCTATACTAGAGTGATTCACTCGGGAATTCAAGCAGACCGGCTCAGCCGCGTTCCAGGACCACGACCGCGACCGCTGCCTGGTGGGTGTGGGAGAGCGACAGGAGGACGCGGTCCACGCCGAGCTCGCGCGCCCGCGCCGCGGCGACACCCGCGAGCCGCACGTCGGGGCGGCCGTCGGGCGCGCGGATGATCTCGATGTCGCGCCACCCGATGCCGCGCGCCGCCTCGCTACCCTGGAGCGCCTTGTACACCGCCTCCTTGGCCGCCAGTCGCACGGCCACGTGGGTCGCGGGGTCGGGGCGGCTCTCGCAGTAGGCGCGCTCGGCCGGCGTGAGCAGGCGTGCGAACACGCGCGCGCCCTTGTCGGCGATGATCGCCGCCACGCGCGACACTTCCACGAGATCGACGCCCACCCCGATCGCGCTCACCGAGCGAGCGCGGGGCGCGGGCTCAGAAGCCGAGGCGGGCGGCGAGCCACGCGGGGGCCGGCAGGTAGCCGCCGAGCACCAAGCCCAGCCAAATCAGGGCGGCCGCGAGCGGCACCCAGGCCGCCACCACGGGCCAGAGCGCCGGGCGCCACCGCGCCATCGCCTCGAGCTCGGGCGTCCAGCGGCGACGCTCCTCGGCCACCGCCGTTTCGAGCGCGAGCCACGCCGCCTCGAGCCGCCGCGCCGCCGCGCGCAGCGCGTCCTGCCACTCGGCGTGCGCCGCCTTGTCGAGCACGCTCGCCCCGCGCGCCCGCTCCGCAGCGGCCTCGAGCGCGTCCAAGGCGGCGACGAGCGACGCGCCGCCGGCCGCCAACCGAGCGGCGATGGCGCGCTTCTCCGCCCCCGTCAGCAGGCGGCGCCGGCGCCGGCGGGCGGACATCCGCACGCGGCGCGCGGCTCGGTCCAGTTCCCCGTCGAGCGCCGTGGTCACCCGCTCCGCCGCCCGCCGCGCCGCGGCTTCCCACGATCCGAGCCACGCGCGTCGGCTCACGGCGGCGAGCACCGGTACGCGCTCCTCACGCGCCGCCGCCGCGCGCGCCGCACCGGCCAACTCCAGAACGCGCGTCGCGAGCTCCTCGCGGATGTCGTCGAGCGGCACCCATGGCTCCTCCAGGCGGCGCGGCACGAGCAGCCGCCCGAGCGACGACGCGATCTCGGGCACGCGCAGCGGCATCGGAATCTTCAGGGGCGCGCTCATCGCGCGAGCACCGCGGCCTGGCCGGTGCGCCGCTCGTAGGCTGCCACGAAGTACGGCAGCGATTCCGCGAGGAAGCGGTCGCGCGCGAGTCCGGTCGCGGCGATGGCCCGCTCGATGTCGTCCGGCTCGCCCTCGACCTCGAGCAGCACGTCCATCGCCGGGTACCATTCGAGACGCAGCACCGCGTGGCGCAGCCGGTAGATCTCCACGCGCCGGTCGATGCGCAGCGAGACCGCGAATCCGAGCCGCTCGAGGATCGTCACGGTCGCCTCGGGATCGGCGACGCGCGTCTCGGCTTCCGCGCGGCGGCGGTAGCGGGGGTGCCGCGCTTGTGGGCCCTTCCAGCCGAGCACGCCGTAGGCGGGCGTGCCGTCGGCTGGCCGGAACATGCGCAGGCGCAACACTTCGTCGCGGGTCGCGAGCCCGCCGTCGCGGTCGAAGCGTCGGTCGAGCATGTCGCCCTGGAACTCAAGCGCCGCGCCGGCGCGCGCGAGCGCCGCGCGCAACCGGTCGGGGTCCTCGACCCGCGCCTTGACCTCGAGCTCGTCCGAGCGAGCGGAAGTCGCAGCGCTCACGCGAAGATGGCGTCGAGCACGCGGGTCGTGTCGGCGAGCGTCTCGAACACGTAGGCGGCGCCGGCGGCGCGCAGCGCCGCGACGTCGTAGAACCCGGTCGCGACCGCGACGCAGCGCGCGCCGATCGGCCGTCCGCAGGCCACGTCGTCGGGCGTATCGCCCAGCACGATCACGTCGCTCCCTCGGACGGCGCGACCGGTGAGCGCGGCCGCACGCTCGGCGGCGACGGCGGGCAGGTCGGCGCGGCGGGCCGAATCCGAGCCGTAGGCCCCGACCCGGAAGCGCCCCGGGTCGAGCCCCGCCGAGCGCAACTTGAGCGCCGCGCCCGACGCCAGGTTGCCGGTCAGGAGGCCCACCAGCGCGCGCCCCGCTGCCTCGTGCGATTCGAGCGCGCCCAAGAGCTCGCGGGTCCCCGGCATCAGCGTGGTCGTCTGCGTGGGTTTGTCCAATTCCGCCCGCAGATGCTCGACATACCGGCGGCACACGGCGTCGATGCACGCTCGGTCCCGAGCCCCGGCGTGGCCGGCGAGCGCGAGCAGCTCGCCGATGATCTGGGGATCGGTCTTGCCGTCGAAGCGGTAGTGCTCGATCGGCCCGGCCGTACCGGTCTCGTCCAACAAGGCGCGATGGATCGCCCGCCGACCCGCGCCATCGGTCCCGAGCAGCGTGCCGTCGATGTCGAACAGGACGAGTTTCATGAGAGAAACTTAAGGCGGTCGGGCGCTCGAGCGGAGCGGCGCGTGCTCACCGCTCACCCCGCGCGTCCCGCCGCGGGCCTCCCACCGTGCACGCGCCGCACCGCCACGAGCATATCGCACAGGCGTTTCGCCGCAGCCGTGTCGGCGAGCAGATCGTCCGCGCCCACGCCCCCCCGGGCGAGCGCTGCGTGGACGATGCGGCCCGCGCCAGCCCACAGCGCGACGTGCGAGATGCGTCGGCCATCCGCGAAGCATAGGACGTCCCCGGCCTCGTATCCGGCGCCGGCGGGATCGATCTTCACCTCCTGGCCCGCGGCGCACTGCAGATCGCTGTCGCGCGGCAGCGCGACGCCCCGGGCCGCGTAGGTCGCCTGGACCAAGCCGGAGCAATCGATCCCCCACTCGGTGCGCCCGCCCCACAGGTAGGGCGCGCCCGAGAACCAGCGCAGCGCCCATTCCGGCGGGGCGAGGAGCCGGGCTTCCGCGCGGTACTCCGCGTCGGGTCGCACCACGCCCGCCGCCACGCTCCAGGCCCGTCCGTCTGCCGTTTCCGCGCCGCCGTTCCGGCGCAGCGCGAGCCGCGCGCCGACGGGGAGTCGAAAGCGTTGGTCCTCGAACCGGAGCTCGGCGCCGAGCGAGCGGGCGGTGGCCCGCGCTTCCCAGTCGCCGGCCCAGTCACCGGATCCCGCGGCCACGTAGCCGGTGTGGATCCACCCGTGATAGCCGTCCGTCGCCCGCACCCGCAGCCACGCCTCGCGCCGCTCCAGCAGCGTGAGGGTCTCGCCGTGCAGCGCTTCGCTCAAGCGGTCCGCCGCGATCCGCGGCTCGCGCACGAGCGGCGCCACCGCCGCCGTGACCACCGCCGCGGGCGAGTCGCGCACCGAGGCATCGGGCAGGAGCCGCACGTCCGCCGTGCGACCGGCCGCGGCCGCGAGGCCGCGTAGCGCCACCAGGGCGTCGCGGCTCGTGGTACACCCGGCGAGGGCGCTCGCCCCCACAGCAACCTCCAGCACGCCGAGGCGCGGATCGGGCACCCACTTATGCGCGACGTCCGAGACGTCGCGCTCCAGGTGCGCCGTCACCGGGCGGCGCCGTCGGCGAGGCCGGGCACGTCGCCCAGGCCGCGAGCGAGCCGCACGGCGCGCTCGACCGCCACCGGCACGGCCAGCGCGGCGAGGGCCTCGGTCTGCAGCGGCGCGGCGCGGGTGGTGGCCGTGCTCACGGCGAACACCACGTCACCGTCGTACAGCGTGCCGTAGGGCACGATGCGCCGGGCCAGGGCATCCCCGGCCGCGTGCGCGAGGCTCGCGAGCGCCGTGCGCTCGAGTGCCGCGTTGGTCGCGACCACCGCGAGCGTGGTGTTGTGCCGACCCCCGCCCTCGTCGGGACGCGACAGCGCGCCGAACGGCGCGGTGCCCTGGGCGAACAGCGCGAGTGCATCGGCGAACTGGCCATCCGGGCCGCGCGCACCGGCGAGGATCGCGCCCGTCTGGTCCAGGATATTGCCCACCGCATTCAGCACCACGAGCGCGCCCACCACGATGTCGCCGCCGCGGACGGCCCACGTGCCCACGCCGCCTTTGGTGGCGCGGCGCGGCCCGAGCGCCTTGCCGACGGTCGCACCGGTGCCCGCGCCGACCGTGCCCTCGCCCACCTCAGCGGACGCCGCCGCGCACGCCCGGTAGGCGTCGTCCGCGCTCGGCCAGCGGTCCGCCTTGCCGCCCGGTGCGAGATCGAAGTCGAAGATCACCGCGGTGGGAACGATGGGCACGATCCCGGCGGGCCCCACGGGCAGGCCGCGCCCGTGCTCGCGCAGCCAGCGCATGACGCCGTCGGCGGCCCCGAGACCATACGCGGAGCCGCCGGTGAGAAGAATCGCGTCGACATGGCTCACGAGGTGCCGCGGATCGAGCGCGTCGAGCTCGCGGGTGCCGGTAGCACGGCCGCGCACCGCGCCGGCCGCACGCATCCCACCGGCCGGCGCGAGCACCACGGTGCAGCCCGTCGCCCGCGCGAGGTCGGTCCAGTGGCCGACCGTGATCCCCGACACGGCCGCGATGCTCGTGGCGGCGGACGACGTCATAGGAGCGCGAAGATAGCTCCGCTTGCTCGGCTTGTGGAGGCTACATACGTTAGCGCCATGCCCACTCCTCAACCGCAGACCCCAGCGACCACCGTCCTGGTGGTCGACGACGAAGATGGCATCCGCCAGGCGCTCGACCGCTTTCTCACGCGCCTCGGCTACCGCGTGCTCCAGGCGTCGAGCGGCGCCGAGGCGCTCGACCGCCAGGCGGCGGGACAGCCGCAGGCCATGCTGTCCGACATCCGCATGCCGAACATGAGTGGTGTGGAGCTCGTCCCCAAGGCCCTCGCCGCGGACTCCGATCTCGCCATCATCATGCTCACCGCGATCGACGAGCCCCGCACCGCGATCGATTGCCTGAAGCTCGGCGCCTACGACTATCTCATCAAACCGGTGGACCTCGACGAGCTCGAGATGTCGCTGCAGGGGGCGCTGCGCCAGCGCCAACTCGAGGTCGAGCGCCGCGAGCTCGAGCAATGGTTGGCGCGGGAAGTGGCGGTGCGCACGCGCGACCTGGAGGAACGGACGACGGTGGTGGAGGACATCGCCCTCGCGGCCCTCGCGGCCGCCGGCGATTGGCCGGGCGTGCCCGATGCCGTGTCCAAACTCGCCAAGGAGCTCGGCACCTCGGCCGACGACGTGCGGCGAGAGATTCGCAAGCGGCGCGAAGTCAGCGGCTAAGCCTGCTGAGCGGCCTTGGCCTTGCCCTCACACGCCTTGCAGCGGGTCACGCCGCGGAACGAACAGATCAGACACAGGAAGGTCCCGCAGTCCGCGCACGGGTAGCCTTCCGAGGCACGCTCCTCGTTGCCGCAATAGCGGCACACCATGGCATCGTGCTCGTGCAGTTTCGGCTTCTCCATGCGGCACCTCAGATGTCAAGCCCGTACACCTTAATCTTATTGATCAGCGTCGCCCGCGAAATCCCGAGCTCCTGCGCCGCCCGGGTGCGGTTGCCGCCGTGGAACTTGAGGGTCTTTTCGATGTGCACCCGCTCGACGTCGGCGAGCGCCTGCGGCTGGTGGCGCTTGTCGCCGCCCCCGCCCTTGCGGAGGTCGGCGGGGAGGTGCTCGACCCCGATCTGGCCCGCCCCGCGGGCCAGGATCATGGCCCGCTCCATCACGTTGCGCATCTCGCGCACGTTCCCCGGCCACGGCGCCGAGAGCAGCCGGTCCAGCGCCTCGGCGCTGCACGCGCTCGGGCAGCCCGGCATCTGCGGTCCGAGGTCCGCGAGGATCCGGGTCAACAGCGCCAGCCGATCGTCGCGCGATCGCTCGCGCACGGCAGGGAGCTTGAGCGGCATGACGCTGAGGCGGTAGTAGAGGTCTTCGCGGAACCGGCCGGCGCGGACCTCGCCCACCAAGTCCCGGTTGGTGGCGGCGATGAGGCGTGCGTCCACCGTCATCTCGCGGCTGCCGCCCAGCCGGCGGAAGCGTTTCGTCTCCAGCACCTTGAGGAGCTTGGGCTGCAGCTCGGGTGCGAGATCCCCGATCTCGTCGAGGAAGATGGTGCCGCGATCGGCGAGCTCGAACAAGCCCTGGCGTCGTTCCTTGGCGTCGGTGAAAGCCCCTTTCTCGTGCCCGAACAGTTCCGACTCGAGGAACGTCGCCGACAGCCCACCACAGTTCACTTCCACGAACGGGCCGCCGGTGCGCGGTGACAGATGGTGGAGTACCCGCGCCACCCAGCCTTTGCCCGTCCCGCTCTCGCCGGTCAAGAGCACGGTCGAGCGCTCGCTCGCGGCCAAGAGCTCGATCTGGCGCCCGAGCTCGCGGATGGCGGGCGAGACGCCGAGCGACTCGAGCCCCTCGTGCTCGTGCTCGCGGACGCGCAGCATCGCGTTCTGGCGCGCCAGGCGGATCTTCTCACCCACGCGCGCCGTGGCGGCGGCGAGGTGGTTGAGATCCACGGGCTTCGTGAGAAAGTGTTCGGCGCCAAGCTGCATCGCCCGCACGGCCGTCTCGATGTCGCCCTGCCCCGTGAGCAAGATGACCGAGCCGCCCTGCGAGCGGAGCCGCTCGAGCACCTCGAGCCCGTCCAAGTCGGGCAGGTGGAGGTCGAGGATCACGACGTCCGGCCGGAGCCGCGCGAAGGCCTCGAACCCCTCCTCGGCCGTGGTCGCCCGGCTCACCTCGTACCCGATCTTGTCGAAGTAGTCGCCCACCGCTCGGAGCACGTCCACGTCGTCGTCGATCAGCAGGACGCTGTCAGGCATCGCGCCCCCCGAGCGGCACCGTCCCCGGATCGACGATCACCGGAAGCGCAGCGGGAACGAGGCGCGCCTCGAACGGCGCATCCCCCCACGGCTCCCCATCGAGCTGCATCGGCCGCGGCGGCCCTTCGAGCACCTCCACCCCGACGACGCGGCCGCGCCCGAACCAGAGCCGGCGCGCGCCGTTGCGCCGCCCGCGCATCAGCTCCACGAACGCGCTCAGGCTGGCGAGCGTGCCCTCGGCGCGCAGGACCAGCACGTCGAGCCAGCCGTCATCTGGGGCGACGTTGGCGCCGAGGCGCAGGAATGGCGGCACCAGCTCGCCGCAATTCGCGACCAGCACCATCGCGGCCGGCAGCTCGTGCGCCACCCCATCCACGGTCACGCGGTGCAGCGGGCTCGAGACGTCGGGAAGCGCGGCCAGCGCCCGCATCACGTACGCCGCCATCTTCCAGCGCCGCTTCTCGTCCACCCCCGTCCGGGCCATGAGCCGGGCGTCGAACCCGGTGCCGCCGCACACCGCGAAGTAATGGAGGCCGTCGGCACGGTCCACGGCGCCCAGGTCGAGCGTCGCCGTCTTGCCGCCGAGGATCACCCGCGCCGCCGCCGCGGCACCCCGCGGCAGTCGCAGGTTGCCGGCGAGCAGGTTGCCGGTGCCCCCGGGGACGATCCCGAGCGGGATCCCGCTCGCCACCGCCCCCGCAGCGATCTCCATGGCGGTGCCGTCGCCCCCGTAGCACACGAACACGTCGAACCCATCGTCGCGTGCCTCCCGGGCGAAGCGGCGCGCATCCCCCGGCCGAGCCGTCGCGCGTACGTCGACGGTCCAGCCGCCGCCGCGCAGGGTGTCGCGAACCGTCTGCACCGCGCGCGCGTCGGTGCGCGCCGCCGCCGGGTTGGCGATCAGCAGGGCGCGGGTCATCGCTAGTAGCGCCGCTCCCAAAACAGGTCCAGCCCCACCTGGCGAGGGAGGGTGTTCCCTAGCGCTTCGCTGGTCGCGTCGGCGCACGTCTGCACCGGCTCGAAGCTGGCTTCGGTGCGCCACTCAGGACTGATGCGGAATTGCAGCGACAGGCCGAGCGTGTTGCTGACGCCCACCGGCCGGCCCTCGCAGAACCCGGCGTTCACCACCAAGAAGGTCTTGGCGCCCAGCTGGCCACCGACGGCGAACTGCCACCCGAGCAACGGCGCGCCCGCCCCCCCGCCGCCGGGGCGAATCTCGACATAGTCGACGGGCACGCCGCCCGACACGATCGTCTGCTCGATCTCGCCCGAGAGCAGCGACAGCGCGCTCTGCACCACCGCCCGCTGGTCCGCGATCCCGCCCTGATCCCCCGCCAGGTCCACGCTGCTCTTGCCGAACAGCAGATAGGAGATGATCTCGGTCTGCGACAGCTCGCGCCGTTCCGCCTCCAGGGCCACCTTCGGCACGACCAGTGTGCCCGTAATGTGGGCCACGACCGTGATGTCCTCGCGGCTGGGCTGGCTGGACGTCGGGGCCGGATGCACGACGTGTTTGGCCTCGATGTCCAAGGCCGCGTCCTGATCGGGCGTCCCGAAGTAGCGCACCGTCCCTTGCGACACGACGAACTCGCGCGCCACCGGGCCGAGTTTCAGGCGATAGGTGCCGTGCACCGCCTGCAGCGTGCCGCTCACAAGAAACTGATTGCGCCGCTTGGTCAGCCGCGCCGTGCCAGCCAGCTGGATATTGGCTTCGTTCGAGCGTAGCCACACGTCGCTGCCCATCTCGAGCTCGAGGTCGTCGATCCGGAGGCTGTCCAGGAACACGTTCGAGAACTCGGGGCCGAGGCGTTGTTGCTCGACGACCGAGGCGAGCGAGGTGTCCCCGAGCTCGTCCAGGTTCACGATGCGCTTCTGCACCAAGTCCGCGAAATACAAGACGCCCTCGGTCACGCTCGCCTGCCCGGTGAGGGTGGCCCCGAACACGGGTCCCTGCAGCGTGAGCCGCCCGCTCGTGGTAATTGCGACCCGATTCCGCAAGTCCAGCGCCTTGAACTGCTGCGCCGCGATGCGCAGGTCGAGCATCGGACGCGTGAGCCGTTCGAGCCGGACCGCACCGGTGATGTCGGCGTGGCCTCGCTCGCTCGTGACCGCCAGGGATTGGATCGCGATGGTATCGCCCGAGAGCGTGAGCCGGCCATTCACGCTGTCGTAGCGCACGCTGAGCGCCGGGATCGTCGCCGTGGCGTTCGCGATGGCGAGTGACCCCTCGAGCCGCGGCCCGTCCCACGTGCCCGCGACCCCCAAGTTGGCCGAAAACACGCCCGCGACCTGCCGGACCGCCGGGGTGACCGCTTCGAGCAGCGAGAGGTCTACGCTGTCCGCCGTGACACGCACCGAGAGGGTGTCGGGAAGCTGGCGCTGCTCGACCGGCAGCAGCGCGAGGTCGAGCGGCAGGTATGCCGTCACGTCGAGGATTTGCTGGCCTGAGCGCCACAGGTGCAGCGCCGTGCGCAGGCGCTGGTCCCGGTACTCGAAGCTGCCGTCCACGAACGGCGTGCGAAACTCGCCGAACGAGCCGTTCGACAGCGAGAAGGCGCCGCTCGAGACCGGACTCCGGCGCGTCCCCGCCAGCGCCGCGGTCGCGCTGAGCGTGCCGGCGACGCCCGTGGTGTCGCGCTCAAGCAGGGCATACAACCCGACGAGCGGGAAGCTCTCGACCTGGAGGTGCGCATCGGCCCGCTCCCGCGTCGGCAGATCGCCCTCGAGCGTGAAGCGTCCCACGCCGTACACGCTCCGCAGCGCCAGGCCGTTCACCGTAGCGACAGAGTCGGTCACGCGCAGCTCGGCCGGACGCTCGAGCACCCAGGCATCGCCGGGGAGGTGGAGGGCGAACGAATCCACACCCACGGCGAGCACGCCCCCGCCTGCCGGAGCCGGCTGGCGCGCGAGCCGGCCGCCGGCGAGAACCGCAGCCCCCTGTCCGACGCGGGCGCGCGCGAACCAGGTGAGCGAGTCGGGCGTGCCGCGCGCGGTGGCCGAGGCACCCGCGAGGCCCAGCACGCCATACGCGGCCGAGTCGAGCGTCGCATCGAGGGCAAAGCGGGCCGCGGCCGGACCCGGATGCCATTCGAGCCGCGCGCGACCCGCGGGGACCCGCCACCCCCGCCACGTAAGCCGCTCGACGCTCGCCCGCGCCTCGATCCCCAACGAGTCGAGCGCACCCTCGAGCGTCAGCTGCAGGCGGGCCGAGCCCGCGAGCGGCCGGCGCGCTTCGGGTACAGGGTCCGCGGTGCCGGCGCCGCCGCTGCCCGTGAGCCAGCTCACGAGCGGCTGGAGGGCGTTCAGGCTATCGGCGTCGAAGTCGAGCGCCAGCTGGCCGTGCGTGCCGCGCGTCCACCCGAGCGAGCCCGACCCGGTCGTGATGAGCCCCGCTTGCGCGATGCGGAACGCGTCGACGTACAGCCGCCGATCCGCGAACCGCAGCCGCGCCACGCCCGAGTCGAGCCCTGTGCCGGCGAACAGCGACGGCCCCAGGGTCGCCACGATGGCGCCCACGGGGGCGGCGCCCGAGTCGCCGGCGAAATCCGCGCGCAGTGTGAACCCGAGGCGCGAGGGGGGCGCCCGCGGGACCCAGCGCGCCAGGTCGACGTCCCGGCCCACGAGCTCGAACGCCCGGGCCCCATAGTGGGGCAGGTCGAGCAGCAGCACGCCATCCCCGCGCAGCGCGCCGCCCGGGCCGTGCAGATCGACGTGCGTGTCCAGCGCGTCGAGCCGGCCGGCGAGCTTCACGGGCCCCGCCACCGCTCCCCGGAGCGGCAGCGCCGGGAAGCTGCCGCGCAGCCCGTCGAGCGAGAGCGAGTCCGCGGTCACGTCGGCGTAGAGGCCGAGCGTGTCGCTGCGGGTGTCGAGCCGGAGGCTGCCGGTCAGCCGGCTGGGCGGCCGGTCGCCGTCGCGATGCGCGAGCGTGCCGGTGAACGCGGCGTTCTTGAGGGGTCCGGTGAGGGTCCCGACAGCCGCGAGCGTGCCGTGCAGCCGGACCGAGGGGACGAGCCGGGCCACCGTACCCAGGTCGACGCTCGACGCTGCGAGTGTGAACGGCTCGAACCGGAGACCACCACCGCCCCGCAAGCCCACGTCGCCCGTCCCGCGAATGCGGGTCTCGGGCCAGCCGGGCACGAGCGAGTCACGGAACGCCCAGTCCGTCTCGAGGGTGAGGTGACTGAGCGGTCCCGTCGCGACCGTATGCCCCGTGAGGCGACCCGCGAACGGCAGCGTGTCGAGGAACGGCCGGGCGAACTCGAGATCGAAGGCGCGGGCGTCGAGATCCGCGTCGCGCAGCGCGACCAGCCCGGAATCGGCGGCGCTCAGGGCCGTGACCCGGCCCGTCACCACCCCGCCACCGTACGTCAGGCGCAGCGGGTCGAGCCCGACTTCGAGCACGCGTGCCCCATGCGAGCGCAGCCGCACATCGCCCGACACGACGCCCGGGCCGGGCCGCTCCGCGAAGCGACGATCGATGAACGCGAAGTCGGCGAGCGTCGCCGAGTCGGCGCGCAGCCGCAGATCGAATAACAGCGACCCGTGCGGCCAGCGGATCGTGCCGCGGGCGTCGCGCAGCGCCGAGCTGGGCAGCCGCACGCGCTCGAGCGCGAGCTCCAGCGAATCGCCGATGACCCGCAGCCGCCCCGCCACGTCCACCAGGCGAACCGCCGGATCCGTGCCCTCGACCGCCAGCCGGGAGACATCGATGCGGACGCCGCGCTCCCGGGGCGAGGAGATCTGCAGGGCGGCGAGCCGCGCGTTCAGGTGCTCGAAGCGGCGGACCCGGACGCGGCCGTTCGGACTGCCGCTGGCGATCTCGAGCGTCGAATCCCCGGGTGCCGCGTGGCGCGCTTGAAGCCGCAGCGTGACGCTGCCATCGGTGATGCGAACGTTCCGCATCAGGATCAGGGTCGGCGACCCGTGCGGCCCGCTGTCCGGGCCGCCCAGCCGCAGCAGCTCCTCGATGTTGAGCCGACCGCTCGGGTGCTCCACGATGTTGATGACCGGTTGGTGCAGGTCGAACTCGAACAGCACCACCCGGCCCGCGGCGAAGTCGATCGGGTTGTAGCTCACGTCCACCTGCGGCAGCCAGGCGACCAACGTGGTATCGGCGTCGAGCAGCCGCACCTGGTGCAGCGTGAGGCCGGTGAGCAGCGAGCCGCCCACGTCGCCGATCTCGATCGCCCCGGTGAACACGTGCTCGAGGGCTCCGGCGGTCGCCCGCGTGAGCAGCGCCCGGCCCGCGCCCGTGCCCACGAGCGAGGCGAGCGCCCCGAGGAAGCACGCAAGCAGGCCCGCGAGGCTCCACAGCGCGACCCCGAGTGAGCGGCGGACCATCAGAACGCCTGCCCGACGGCGAACTGCACCACCACCCGGCGCCAAAACCCGGTCGGCAGCGGGGGCCGGAACGTCACGCCCGGGACGAGGTTGAGACTCCTGGTGGTGGGGTCGAGGACATAGAGGGGGCCGGGCTCGGCGGGGTAACCGTTGTAGGCGGCGTCGAGTCGCACGGGACCGAGCGGCGTCACGAATCGGACGCCAATGCCCGGCGTGAACCGCAGACCCGGCGCGGTGGTGATCTCCTCGCTCCGGGCCCACACCTGCCCCAGGTCCCCGAACACCGCCACGCGCATGCGGTCGGGAAAGAGCGGGGTCGCGAACCGCCACTCGAGGTTCGCGACGACGATCGCGTTCCCCCCCGTGGGCGAGGTGCGGAGGTTGACAAAGGTGCTGTCCGGGCCATTGGGGATGATGTTATCCACGACGTAGACGCGCGGCCCGAGCTCGTTGAGATGGTAGCCGCGCACCGAGTTCGGTCCGCCGCCGTAGAAGCGCTGGTCCGGCGGCACGAAGCGCACGCTCTGGCCGGCGAGCGTGATCGCCCGCGCCGGCAGGATCGTGCCGCCGAGCACCCGCCAAGCAAACGTGCCGCGCCGGCCCAGAGGATAGTAGCGCGCGATCTCGAGCCGGCCCCGGTTGAACTCGTACAGCGAATCCGAGCCGACGAACCGGGAGGCATGCAGCAGCGACGCGGTGACGAGACTCCCCGCCGTGGGGTCGAGTACCGAGTTCGTTCGATCCCGCACACCGGAGACCGTCACCGCGCCGAACGGCCGGCGGTTCGCCAGGAATACCTGCTCGGAACGGTCGCACAGCAGAAACAGTTGGCAGTAGACCGCCGGATCCGCGGTCGTGCGCCCGACGGAATAGCTGTAGCCGAGTGTGATCGGGACGTCGCGGCGCGCGTTGAGCGTGACGCCCACGTTCACCCCGATCGCCTGGCGCGTATAGGCCTTGAACTCGGAGCGTCGTGCCGCGTAGACGGCGAGGCTCGCGGTGTGGCTGGGCGACAGGAACGCCGGCTGGCGCAGCGTCACGGTGGCGTTGTAGTTGAGCGTGTCCGACGTCGAATCGGCCCGGAGGAACCCGCACACGTTGTCGCGGAACCCTGCGTCCGCGGGAAATCCTGCGCCCAGCTTCGACACCTGGGCGGTCAGGTCGAGCGAGCGCGCCCCCCCCAGGAAGTCGTACGCCGTCCACCCGCTCTGCACGCGGAAGCAGTCGAGCGAGCCGTAGCCCACCCCGACCCGGATGCGGCGGTGCGGGGCATCGGCCACGCGAACCAGTACCCGCACCGTCTGATCCCCGGCGGCCGGGGGCACCGTGTCGGCGAGCATCACGGTCACCGAGCGAAACATCCCCAGCCCGTACAGATCGCGCTGCGTCACGTACAGCTGATCTTGGCGAAACCAGTCGCCCGGTTTCACCGAAAGCATGCGCCGCACCGCGGCGGTGTCGGTGTGCGCCTCCCCGGTGATCACCACCTCGCCAACCCGCATCCGCCGCCCCGGTTCGGCCTCAAGCGCCGCCACCGCCCGCAGCGCGGCCGCGTCCACGTCGTAGCTCCGGAGGATGTCAGCATAGGGATAGCCGAGGTTCTTGAGGCGGCTCACGCTGGTGTCGGCGGACGCCTGGAACAGCGCCCGGTTGAACGGGTCGCCCACTTGGAGCGGCAGGTCGCGCCGCAACCGCGCGACGTCGAGAATCGAGTCGAGGCCCAGCAGGTCGAGCCGGGTGAGCCGGACCGGGTCCCCCTCGTAGATCCGGAACTTGATGTACACGTCCCGCCTGTCGCGACGCACCAAGGTGTCCACCACGGCGTTCATGTACCCGCTCTGGCGGTACAAGAGCAGCAGCCGCACCACGTCGCGGCGGAACTCCAGCTCGTTGAAGGAGCGCTTTTCCCCAAGTCCCAGCCAGCGCAGAAACGGGCTGGTCGCGAACGCGCTCGAGCTGGTCGTCGCGATCGCGCTCCGGAGCGTGTAGTCATCGATCGCGTGATTGCCCTCGAAGGAAAGCCCGCGGACCACCCGCTGCGGCTCTTGCTGCGCGGCGAGAGGAGCCGCCGCGAACACGGCGACGAGCAGGAACGGACGAAGCGCACGCAATTGACGCGGTTGGGCTGTCTCCCTATGTTGGCTAGCTCCCGCCGCACTGTCAACCTTTTCGACACTCGACCCCATGCGCGCACGCTCCCGCTTGCTCCTCGCTCTCGTTGCGACCACCGCGTGCGGGGGGGGGACCGCCGCTGGGGGTGGGGGCGGAGACCGGCGAGCTACCCGGCTGGTGTACTACGAGCGCTCCGACCCGCGCTCGCTCGACCCCGCGCTGTCGACCGACGTCCCCACCGGCGAGATGGTGACGCTCGCCTTCGATGGGCTCACCCAGTTCGACCCCGACGGCCGGCTGCTCCCGGCGCTCGCCGATCGGTGGACGGCGCGGCGCGACGGCCGGCGCTACGTGTTTCACCTGCGAGCGGGCGTCAGGTTCCACGACGGCACGCCAGTGACGGCCCGAGCGGTGCGCACGAGCTTCCTGCGCGTGCTCTCGCCGGCGAGCCGCGGCGGGCGCACCTGGCCGCTCTACCCCATCGCCGGAGCGGAGGACTACGCCGCCGGGCGCGCCAGCGACGTCCGGGGCCTCGAGCCGCAAGGGGACAGCGCGGTGGCGTTCACGCTGCGCGAGCCGCTCGCCATCTTCCCCACGTTTCTCGCCATGCCGGTGGCGAGCGTGGTCCCCGTGCCCGTCCCGCCCGACCTGGGGCAGCACCCGGTGGGGAGCGGGCCATGGCGCTTCGTGGCGTGGCGGCACGACGACGAGCTGGTGTTCGCCCGTAATGGCGATTACTGGGGCGGCGCGCCCGTGGCGGACACGCTCGCCGTGCGCATCGTTCCCGAAGCGCTCACCCGCGCGGCCGAGTTCGAGGCGGGCCGCTTGAGCGTGGTCGAGGTGCCATTCGGCGAGACCACGCGTTGGCGGGAGGCGCATCCCGACTGGTTGGTCGAAACGCCGGCGCTGCGGGTCGTCTACGTCGCCCTGAACACCCGCCGCGGGCCGCTCGCCGACGGGCGCGTCCGGCACGCCATCAACCAGGCGGTGAACGTGCCCGAGCTGCTCGCGACCGTGTACCACGGGCGGGGGATCGCGGCGCGGGGGGCGATCCCGCCGCCACTCGCGGGCAGCGACACGACGCGGGCCGCGTACGCCTACGACCCGGCGGCCGCCCGGCGCCTGCTGGCCCAGGCGGGGTACCCGGACGGCCTTCGGCTCGAGCTGTGGCGTACTGCCGCGAACGCCGAGCTGTCGGCCGTGGCTCAGGCGATCCAGTCGCAGCTCGCCGGTGTGGGCGTGCGGGTGGAGCTCATCGAGCGGGATGCATCGAGCCAGCGCGAGGCGGCCCGCAAGGGCGAGACCGACATGGTGATCCTCGACTGGTGGGCCGACTACCCAGATGCCGACAATTTCCTGTATCCGCTGTTCTATTCGGGCAGCGCAGGTCCCGGCGGGAACTACGCCTTCTATCACGACGCCGGTACCGACTCGCTGATCCTCGCCGCCCGCCGGACCACGGACGACGGCGCGCGCGCGCGGCTGTACCGCCGGATCGATGAGCGGGTCTACCGCGCGGCACCGTGGCTCTACCTGTGGTTCCCCAAAGACCTCTGGGCGCACCGTCCGGAGCTCGCCGGCTGGGAGTTGCCGGTCATCTTCAACGGACAGCGCTGGACCCGGGCGCGACGCGGCGCGCGGTGATGCGGCTCGTGGGGCAGCGGTTGCTGCTGACGCTGCCGACGCTGGTTGGCGTGCTGGTGGTCACGTTCCTGCTGCTCGATGTCGTGCCCGGCGATCCCGTCGCCGCGATGGTCGGCGAGCGGGCCGATGCGGCGACCATCGCGCGGTTGCGCTCGGACCTGCACCTCGACGACCCGCTCCCGGCCCGATTCGGGCACTATCTGTGGGGCGTGGTGCGCGGCGATCTGGGGCGCTCCTATGTGACCGAGCGGCCGATCGCCGCGGACCTGCGGGAGCGATTCCCCAAGACCGTCCAGCTCGCGCTCGCCGCCATGGCGCTCGCGGCCGGGTGCGGCATCACCCTGGGGGTGCTGTCGGCCGTGTGGCCGGGCGGGGCGATCGACCGTGGCGGGATGCTGCTCGCCTATCTGGGAGTGTCGTTCCCCGTCTACTGGGTCGGATTGCTCCTGATCCTGGTGTTCGCCCTGGGGCTCGGGTGGCTGCCGCCCTCGGGCTCCGGCGGTCTCGCGTATCTCGTGCTCCCGGCCCTGACGCTCGGGATGCGCTCGATCGCCTTGCTGTCGCGGATGACCCGGGCCGCGCTGCGCGACGTGCTGTCGAGCGACTTCGTCCGCACCGCGCGGGCGAAAGGCCTGAGCGAGGCGGCGGTGATCGTGCGGCACGGGCTGCGCAATGCCCTGATCCCGGTGATCACCGTGCTGGGCCTCGACACCGGCAGCTATCTCACGGGCAGCATCCTCACCGAGACCATCTTCGGCTGGCCGGGGCTGGGCCGTTACGTGCTCACGGCGATCGAAAAGCGCGACCTGCCGGCCATCCAGGGGAGTATCCTGTTCATGTCCCTCGTGTTCGTGCTCGTCAACCTCGTGACGGATCTAGTCTATGCGAACGCTGATCCTCGCCTCGCTCACGATTAGCTGCACCCTCCCCGTCCCCGCCCAGGCCCAGGGCTCGCGGCCGCGTACCGTGGCGCTGAGCGGCTCGCTCGAGCGCCGGCTCGCGCAACTCGTCGATGCGCCGCCGTTCGACCGCGCGACCTGGGGCATCGTGGTCGTGGACGAGCGCGGCCGCACGCTGTATCAGCGTAACGCCGATCATTTCTCGGTGCCGGCGAGCAACACGAAGCTGGTGGTCACCGCGACCGCCGCGGTGCTCCTGCCGCCCGATTACCGCGTGCGCACGAGCCTGTACGTGAGCGGGCGCCTGGACGGCGGCGTACTGTACGGCGACCTGGTGGTGTACGGCCGGGGCGACCCCACGTGGTCCGCGCGCTGCTTCTCGGTCGACACGCTCGCCGCCGGCGCCTGCGATTCCGCCTTCACCGCGGTCGACGCCATCGCCGACTCGGTGCGCACCCGGGGGATCCGCCGCATCACGGGCAAGCTGGTGGGTGACGGCTCCTATTTCGAGCCCGGGCTGATTCACCCGAGCTGGAACGCGTGGGATCTGACGTGGTGGTATGCGGCGCCCGTGTCGGGCCTCGGGTTCCACGACAACAGCGTGGACTTCCAGCTCGCGCCGGGGCCGGCCGTGGACGCACCGCCGGTGATCACCTGGGTGCCCGACCTCGGCCTCTTCGCGTTCGAGAATCGGGCGCGGACCGTCCCCGCGGACTCCGCCACCACGCTCGGCGACAATTTCTTCCGGGACCCCGCCGGCAGCCAAATCTGGGCCGAGGGCACGGTCGCACTCGCCAAGAAACCCTGGGTGGTGAGCCTCGCGCTCCCCGACCCCAACCGCTACGCGGCGCGGGCGCTCGCGGCGGCGCTCGCCCGCAAGGGCGTGGCCGTCGCCGGCGGGGCGATCGGCACCACCGACTCGCTCGCCTACCGCGCGGCCCGCTCCGCCGCCCCGCTCGCCGAGTACCGGGGCCGGCCGCTGCCTGACGTGATCTTCCCCATCTTGAACACCAGCCAGAACTGGTTCGCGGAGATGCTCCTTAAGATCCTGGGCCGCGAGCTCCGGGGAGAAGGGTCCTGGGCGGCGGGCCTCGATGTGGAGCGCCGTTTCTTGATCGATTCGGTGAAGGTCGACTCGACCGCGTTCGCGCTGGAGGACGGCTCCGGGCTCGCGGCCGGGAACCTGGTCACGCCGCACGCGTTCGCGCAGCTGCTCGCCTACATGCATCACCATCCCAAGGGCGCGGCGTTCGTCGCCGCGCTGCCCCACGCCGGCCTCCCCGGCTCACTCCTCAAGCGCTTCGTCGGCACGCCGCTCGCGGGGCGCGTGATCGCGAAGACCGGCAGCATCGACCGCGTGAACAGCCTGTCGGGCTACATCGAGCAGCCGAACGGCCGGACGGTGACGTTCAGCGTGCAGGCGAACGGGCACGCCGTGCCGTACGCGCAGATGCTCGCGCAGATCGACTCGGTGGTCGTCGAGATCGGAAAGACGTCGCGCTAGAGGCGCGCTCAGTCGTCGGTCTGCCCGAAGAGCGCCATGTTGGAGGAGTGTCCAGGCTCGACCTTCGCCGCCGGGTTGATGAAGTGGACCGCGTGGTTCACCGCGATCGCGGCTTCGGCGGCGCCGGTGGCGATCAGCTTGAGCTTGCCCGGAAAGGTGGTGACGTCCCCGGCCGCGTACACGCCGGGGATGTTGGTCGCCATGGTCTGCGACACCTTGATCTCGCCTTGCTCGATGTCGAGTCCCCACTCGGCAATGGCGCCGAGCGAGGAGATGAAGCCGAGCTGGGGGATCACGCAGTCGATGGCGACCCGTTCCTCCTGTTTCGTCTTGTTGTTGTAGATCGTCACGGCCTCGATCGCGTCGCCGCCGTGGATCCCCTTGAGCTCCCAACAGGTCCGCAGCTCCATCGTGCCCGCCGCCGAGAGCGCCTGCACCTGGCGCACCGTCGCGGCGTGGGCTCGGAAGCCGTCGCGGCGATGGATCATGAGGATCGACCGCGCGATCCCCTGCAGGTTCACCGCCCAGTCGAACGCCGAGTCGCCACCGCCCACGAGCAGGACGCGCTTGCCCCGGAATACCGCGGGGTCGAGGATCCGGTCGTGCAGTCCCTTGCCGAGCCACCGCTCCGCGTCTTTGAGGGGCAGCTTGCGGGGTGTGAAGGCGCCGATGCCACCGGCGATCAGCACGGTGCGCGATGGGTAGGTGTCCCGGTCGGTCTCGACGGTGAACGCGGGGCCGCCGTCCGTCCGGTCGCGCCGCAATCCGGTCACGTTCTCGCCCAGGTGCACCGGGGCCTTGAACTGGAGGGCCTGCTCGGCCATCCCCTTAACGAGATCCTTGGCGAGCACCTTGGGAAAGCCGGCCACGTCGAAGATGTACTTCTCCGGGTACAGCGCCGTGAGCTGCCCACCCACCTGGTCGAGCGTATCGATCAGCCGGCAGGAGGCGCCGCGCATCCCGGCGTAGAACGCAGCGAACAGTCCCGTCGGGCCGGCACCGATTATGGTGATATCTTTCACGTCCTGCATGCGGGCGAACGTAATGGAACGGCTACGGCGGGGCGAGAGGGCGTGACCGGCGCCGCGGTGCCAGCCGCGGGGCGCAGGGCGCGGTCCGGTCCACCGGGTGTCCGAGCGGTGGCGGGGCCGGGGGCGTCCCCGCTCCCGCGCCGAACGCCCGGGGCCCGTGGATGAAGCTCTACACGAAGACCGGCGACGGCGGCGACACCGGTCTGTTCGGCGGCGGCCGCGTCCCCAAGGACCACCCGCGGGTCCAGGCGTACGGCGCGGTGGACGAGCTCAACGCCGCGATCGGGTTCGCGCGCGCGCTCGACCCGGCGGAGTTCGCCGCTGCCCTGCTGCAAGGCGTCCAGCGCGACCTGTTCGCCGTCGGTGGCCAGCTCGCCAGCCCCGACCCCGGCAAGGTGGCGCAGGCACTCCGTAAGGCGGCCGTGGGGGACGAGCGCGTGGTGGCGCTCGAACAGGCCATCGATGCCAATGAAGCCGCGCTCCCCCCGCTCACGGGCTTCATCTTGCCCGGTGGGACGCCGAAGGCGAGCGCGTTGCACCTCGCCCGCACGGTGTGCCGCCGCGCGGAACGCCGCGTGGTCACCCTCTCGGTCCAGGCGGCGGTGCCACCCGTGATCCTGGCCTACCTGAACCGCTTGTCCGATCTCCTGTTCGTGCTCGCGCGTCGTGCCAATGCCCTCGCGGGCGTGCCCGACATCGTGTGGTGACGATCCCCGTCGCGCTGACCGAGTCGCGCGACGCCGCGTACGATATCCTGATCGGCCGCGGGCTGTTGGCGCGGCTGCCGGCGTCGCTCGGCGGCACGTGCCCGGCCAGCCGCTACGCCGTGATCAGCGACTCGCATGTGGCCCCGCTGTACGGGGAGCCGGTCGTGGCCGCGTGCCGCGCCGCCGCGCTCGCGGTCCAGCTGTTTGAATTCCCGGCGGGAGAATGGAGCAAGACGCGCGCAACGTGGGCCACGCTGTCGGACCAGATGCTCGCCGCACACGTCGGCCGCGACGCGGCCGTGATCGCGCTGGGCGGCGGGGTCGTGGGCGACGTGGCGGGATTCGTGGCGGCGACCTACCTGCGCGGTATTCCCTACGTCCAGGTGCCGACGACCTTGCTCGCGATGATCGACTCCTCGATCGGTGGCAAGACGGGCGTGGACGTGCCCACGGGGAAGAACCTGGTCGGCGCGTTCCACCACCCCCGCCTGGTGGTCGCTGATCTCGATGTGCTCGGCACGCTCCCGCCCCCGCAGCTTGCGGCTGGTATCGCCGAGGCGGTGAAGCACGGGGCAATCGCCGACTCGGATTACTTCGATTTTCTCGAGCGCGAGCAGGGGGCCGTGACGGCGCAGGAGCCGGGTGCCCTCGACCGCGTGGTGCAACGCTCAGTGGAGATCAAGGCCGCCGTCGTGGCGGCCGATGAGCGGGAACGCGGGCGCCGCGCGATCCTCAACTTCGGCCACACGGTGGGGCACGCCATCGAAGCCACGGCGGGGTTCGCGGTGCTCCACGGCGAAGCGGTGGCGATCGGCATGGCGTACGAGTCGCGGCTCGCCGAGCTCCTCGGGATCGCCGAACGCGGCACCGCACGGCGCATCGCGCGGTTGCTCGAGCGCTATCGTTTGCCGCTCGAGCTGCCCGAGAGCGCGACCGTGGATGGGCTGGTCGCGGCCATGCAGCTCGATAAGAAGGCGCGCGCCGGCACCGTGCGGTTCGCCTTGCCACAGGCGGTGGGTCGCATGCACGCCGACGGGGACAGCTGGACGGTCGCGGCCCCCGAGCGCGCCGTGCGGGACGTGCTCGGGGCGGGCCACTGACCAGGGAGCGACCGGGCCGTCACCGGGCGGTCGCGACTAATCACATATCCGTCAACAGCTTCCCACACAGCTGTGCACCTCTCCACATTCTCGGGCAGCCTCGAGCCGGTCGCCGTCAACATGAAAGTTGTCCACAGCTCGTGTTGATAGTGGACAAACGGCGCACGCATGGAGCGCGCAAAGAATTTGTGATGTGGAAAAGATCGCACATTTGCACCATGCTCCGGTGATTCCTATATTGGCGCCGTTCGCGAGAGTTCCCCACCCAACTCACGCACCGTCGGAGCTCGAGCTATGGCGCGATCGAACGGAGGTAAGGCCAAGGCTTTCTTCCGAACCAATCCCTCCGGCGCGTTCGACCAGTACCTGCAGGACATTCAGAAGCTCCCACTCATCAAAGATCCCGCCGAAGAGCGTCGCCTGGCGCGGCGCGTCCAGCGGGGGGATGAAAAGGCCGCCGAGCGACTCGTCACCGCGAACCTCCGATTCGTCATCTCCTACGTCAAGAAGTATCAGGGACACGGCCTCGACCTCTCCGAGCTCGTCGCCATCGGCAACGAGGGGTTGCTTAAGGCGGTCAAGAAATTCGATCCCGACCAAGGCGTAAAGTTCATTTCGTACGCGGTGTGGTGGGTGCGCCAGGCCGTCTTGAAGGCCCTGGCGGAGCAGACCCGCAGCGTTCGGATCCCGCTGAATCAGAACTCGCAGCTGATCCGCATGAGCCGCACGGAAACCTACCTGTCGCAAGAGCTCGGGCGCGAACCCACCGACGATGAGATCGCGATGGCTCTCCAAGACACGGTCGAGAACGTGCGCACGGCCCGCCGCATGACGGCGGCTGAGCTCTCGCTCGATGCGCCGGTCGACCGGAGCGACAAGGACGCCGCGACGTTGGGCGAGCGGTTCGCCGGTCAGGAGGGCGGCGAGATCGAGGAGAACACCGACGGCAAGCTGATGCGCGAGTTCATCGACCGCATCTTCCAGAAGTACCTGACCGCGCGCGAGCGCAAGATCCTCTACCTCTATTACGGGCTCGAGGAAGGCAGCGAGGCGATGACGCTCGAAAAGATCGGGGCCCTGATGGGCGTCACGCGCGAGCGGATCCGGCAGATTCGCGAGCGGGCGTTCGAGAAGCTGCGCGAGTCGCCCGACGGCCGGGCGCTCAAGGGCTTCTGGCGGGCAGCGTAGCGCGGCAGCGGGCCCGGCGAGCGGCGCGCGCGGCGTGGGGGGTCAGGATCCACCGGTCCTGACCCCCTGTTGCGTCGGCCCGCCCGCATCTCAACGGTGGGCCGCCTCCCGTATACTATTCAGCATGGCGCGGGAGCTTCCGATTTTTCCCCTTCCCATCGTCCTGTTCCCGGGGGCGCCGCAGCCGTTGCACATCTTTGAGCCCCGCTACCGTCAGCTGATCCAGGACTGTCTCGCGGGCGACCGGCGCTTCGGGGTCGCCTATGCCGCGCCCGACCCCGCGCCCGGCACGCCCGGCACGCCCGGCATGCCCGCACCCGGGCCGGGGGACGTGGGTTGCGTGGCGGTGATCCGCTCCACCCAGCCGCTCCCCGATGGGCGCTCCAACGTCCTCACCGTCGGCGAGCGGCGCTTCGTGCTGCACCACTGGATCGCGAGCGCGCATCCCTACCAAGTCGCCGCCGTGGAAGAGTTCGACGACGACCCGATCGACCCGGCCGAAACCGCGCCGCTCGCCGGCGACGTGCGCGACGGCTTCGCCCGCCTCGCGCGGGCGCTCGGGGTGCTGACCGAGCGGGAGGACGAGGAGTTCGAGCTGCCCCTGGACCCGCAACTCCTCTCGTTTCAAGTCGCCGCCGCCCTCGAGATCGACGCGGCCGCGAAGCGGGCGCTGCAGGCGATCCGCAGCACCAGCGCGCGGCTGCGCCGACTAGCGACGGCACTCGGCCCGCTCGCCCTCGACGCGGAGCGCCGCGCCGCGGTGCGCCAGCGGGCGAGGGGGAACGGGCGCGGCGACCGCCACCCCCAGATCGAGCGTACCACGTGACGGACGCGGGGTTGGTCGAGGCGCTCGCCGAGATCGTGGGGGCGCGCCACGTGCGGAGTGCCCTGCCCGAGCGCCTCACGTACGCGCGTGACGGGCTCCCCACCCACCGGCGCGTACCCCGGGTCGCGGTGCTGCCGGGCAGCCGGGACGAGGTGGTCGCGGTGGTGCGCTTGCTGGCCGCCCTCGGCATCCCCTTCGTGCCGCGGGGTGCCGGCACCGGCCTGTCGGGCGGAGCGCTCGCTGACCAGGCTGCGGTGCTGATCGTCCTGACGCGGCTGAACCGCATCCTCAAGATCGACGCGCGCAACCGGCTCGCGGTGGTCGAGCCCGGCGTCGTGAACGTCCGCCTCTCCGCCACCGCCGCGCCCGCCGGCCTACACTACACGCCGGACCCGTCGAGCCAGACGGCATGCACGATTGGGGGCAACGTCGCCGAGAACGCCGGCGGCCCGCACTGTCTCAAGTACGGGGTGACCGCGACCCACGTGCTGGCGCTCGAGGTTGTGCTCGCCGATGGGCGCGTCGTGGAGCTGGGCAGCCCGGGCGGCGAGCCGTGGGGCCCCGATCTGGTGGGGCTGTTCGTGGGCTCGGAGGGCAACTTCGGCATCGCGACGCGGATCGCCGTGCGGCTGCTCCCCGTGACCCGGGCCGTACGCACGCTGCTCGCCGACTTCAGCGCGCTGCGCACGGCGGGCGAGGCCGTCTCGGCGGTGATCGCGAGCGGGATCGTGCCCGCCGCGCTCGAGATGATGGATCAGTCCTGTATCCAGGCGGTGGAAGACTCGGTGTACGCGGCGGGGTACCCGCGCGACGCGGCGGCGGTGCTGCTGGCGGAGCTGGACGGGGCCCACGAAGCGGCGGTGGCGGCCGACGCCACGACGGTCGAAACGGTGCTGCGCGCGCACGGCGCGCGCTCGGTGCGTGTGGCGGTGGACGCGCTCGAGCGCGAGCGCCTCTGGCTCGGCCGCAAGAAGGCGTTCGGCGCTCTGGGTCGCCTGGCGCGCGACCTGCTCGTGCAGGACGCCGTGGTGCCCCGCTCCGCCTTGCCCGCGACCCTCGAGACGATCGGCCGGATCGCGGCGCGCTACCAGCTCACGGTCAGCAACGTGTTCCACGCGGGCGACGGCAATTTGCATCCCAACATTTCCTTCGACGGCCGGGTCCCCGGCTTGAAGGAGCGGGTCGAGGCGGCGAGCGGCGAGATCATGGCGGCGTGCATCGCGGCCGGCGGCACTATCACCGGCGAGCATGGCATTGGGCTCGACAAGCTGCGTTACATGCCACTCCTCTTCGACGGCGATGCGCTCGGCGCCATGCTCGCCGTGCGCCGGGTATGGGACCCCGAGGAGCGGGTGAACCCCGGCAAGGTGGTGCCGGTGCACGCGTGCCGCGAGTGGGTGCAGGGCGGCGGGCGGCGGCGCGCCGCGGCGGTGGCGTGAGCCTGCTCGATCGGGTCCGCGCCTTGCTGGGCGAAGATGCGGTAGACGTGGCCGCGACGCCCGACGGCGTGCCGCGGGTGGCGCCGGCGTCTCCCGACGCGGTGGCGCTCTTGCTCGGCACCGCGCGCGAGGAAGGGTGGCGCGTGCGCATCGAGGGCGCTGGCACGTGGCTGCCCGCCGACGCCCCCGCCGACCTGGCGCTCACCACGCGGCGACTCGACAAGATTCCAGCGATCGAGCCGCAGGATCTCGCGGCCACCGCCGAAGCGGGGATCGGGTGCGATCTCTTGCGCCAGCAGCTCGCCGACCGCGGCACATGGCTCGCGCTCGACCCGCCGGGACTCGCCGGCCGCACGCTCGGCTCGGTGGTCGCGACGGCGACGGCGGGGCCGCTGCGCCAGGGGTTCGGGGCAGTCCGCGATCATCTGCTCGGCGTCACCTTCGTCACCGGGGATGGCCGGCTGGTGCAGAGCGGCGGCCGCGTCATGAAGAACGTCGCGGGCTACGACCTCACCAAGCTCGAAGCGGGTGGGTTCGGCGCGTTCGGGGTGATCGTGCTCGTGCACCTCCGACTGCGCGCCCTGCCCCGGGCCGACCAAACGCTCGCGCTCGAGGGGTCGCGCGAGGACCTGACGCAGGTCGCGGAAGACATCGCCGCGGCGGGCATTCAGCCCGCGGCGCACGAGCTCATGTCGCCCGCGCTCGCGCGGCGCGAGCGCTGGCTGCTGGCGGTTCGGTTCGCCGGCTCGGCGGCCCTGGTCGCGGCCGAGGAGGCCGGCCTCCGCGCGGCCACGGGCGGCCGCTTCAGCGCGCTGCGCGCCGACGAAGGGCACGCGCTGTGGATGCGGGCCGCCGAGAGTTTCGCCGCTCGCCCCGTGGCGTTCCGGATCGGGGGCCTTCCCGACTCGAGCGACGAGCTGCTCGACCTGCTGCAGCACCAGGTGGGCGACGAGTGGATCTCCGCGAGCCCCGCGGTCGGCGCGATCCGCTGGGGCGGCGACACTACCGCCGACCGGCTGCGGCGGCTGCGGCGCACCCTGGCCGGCCTGGAGGTGCCGTTGACGCTGGAACGCGCGCCGTGGCCGGTGCGCTCCGCCGTGGGGCACTTCGGGGCCTACCGCGAAGGGGTAGGGCCGCTCGTGGCCGGACTGCGGCGCACGTTCGACCCGGGCGAGGCATTCGTCGTGGCGGTCGAAGGGACGGAATGACGGGTCGCGGCGGCTTCGCAGCGCTGGACCCGTGCGTACACTGCGGTTTCTGTCTGCAGGCCTGCCCCACCTTTCTCGCGACCGGCGACGAGGCCGACAGTCCGCGCGGCCGCATTGAACTGATGCGCGCGCTCGAGAGCGGCGAGTTGGACCCCGCCGACCCGGCCGTCGCCCTGCACCTCGATCGCTGTCTCGGGTGCCGCGGCTGCGAGCCGGTGTGCCCCTCGGGCGTGGGCTACGGCCACGGGCTCGAGGAGGCGCGCGCGCTGATCGCCCACGAGCGCGGCGTGTCCACGCTCGCGCGGGCGGCGCTCGCGGCGATGACGGCCCCTGGTGTGTCGCGCGTGGTGTATGCGCTCGGGCGCCTGGTGCGCGCGACGGGGATCCCGCGGCGGCTCGCGGGGTGGGGTCGGGTCCGGTTCGCCATGGGGATGCTCGGGGCCACCGCGCGGGCGCGCGGCGGGGGGGAGGGAGGCACGGTCCGCGCCGGCACCCACCGCCCGGCCGACTGGCACCGCGCCGACGCGCCGCCCTCGCGCGCGGGCCCGGATGCCACACCGGTGCGTTTGTTCCGGGGATGCATCATGGACGGCCTCTTTGCCCACGTCCACACTGCCACCATCCGGACCCTCGAAGTCAACGGCTACGCGGTGCGCGAAGTCGCGGGGCAGGGCTGCTGCGGCGCGTTGCACGCCCACGCGGGCCTGCGCGAGGAGGCGCGCCGGCTCGCGCGCGTGAACGTGGCCGCGTTCGGTGACGGGGACGAGCCGATCGTCGTGAATAGCGCCGGCTGCGGGGCGATGCTGAAAGAGTACGGCCATCTGCTCGGCGAGCCGCGCTTCGCCGCGCGCGTGAAGGACGTCACCGAGCTCCTCGCCGAGCGAGGGCCCCGCCCCGGCGCACCGGTCGACGCGACCGTTGCCTACGATCCGCCGTGCCACCTGCTCCACGCGCAACGCATCGCCGGGCCGCCGGAGCGAGTGTTGCGCGCGATTCCGGTGTTGCGCCTCATCATGACGGCGGACGCGGCCCAGTGCTGCGGCAGCGCGGGGCTGTTCACCCTGCTCGAGCCCGCGATGTCGCGGGCCGTTCTCGCGCCCAAGCTCGCGGCGCTCGGCGCGGCCCGGCCACAAGTGGTGGCCACCGGCAATCCCGGGTGCCTGATGCAGCTTGGCGCCGGGCTCGCGGCCGCGGGGATTCCGGCGATGGTGCGGCACCCCGTCGAGCTGCTCGATGATTCGTATCGAGCGGCAGGGTATTATGCTTGAAGGACGATGACGGAAGCACTGCTGTTCGATTTCAACGGCGTGATCACGGACGATGAAGAGCAGCACCGAGCGGCGTTCGCGGAGCTGCTCGCGGAAGCCGAGATTCCGCTCAGCCGCGAGCAGTATTACGCAGACTACCTGGGGTGCGACGACCGCTCCGCGTTCCTCGAGGCGTTCCGTCGCGCCGGCCAGCCGCTCGATCCCCGTACGCTCGAGACGCTCGTCGCTCGCAAGTCGCGCGCCTACGCGCGGCTAGTCGGCACCACGCCGGCGCTCGTGCCCGGCGCCGCGCAATTCGTGCGGGCCGCCGCGGCGCGGTTCCGGCTGGGGCTCGTTTCGGGCGCGCAACGCCAGGAGATCGAGCCGGCGCTCGCCGGCGCGGGGCTGGCGGACTGCTTTTCGGTGATCGTCGCCGCCGAAGACGTGCCGCGCTGCAAGCCCGACCCAGCCGGCTACTTGGCGGCTCGCGCGGCCCTGGGGCGAGACACTCCCCTGCCGGCGGGGCGCTGCGTGGTGCTCGAGGACTCCCTCGCGGGCTTAGACGCCGCCCGGGCAGCAGGGATGCGCTGCGTCATGCTCACCACCAGCCATGACGCCGCCGCGCTCGCCGCCGCCGATCTCGTGTGGACGTCGTTTGTGGGGCACGACCCCGCGGAGCTCACCGCGTTGGGCCAGGGAGCGGGAGCGGCATGACCAGTCCGGCCGTGTCGCCCCCGGTCGCTCGGCTCGAGCCCGGCAGCGTCGCGCCAGCGCTCGTCACGACGCTCGCGACCGGCGCCGTCCTCGCGCTGGCCGACGCCGCGCTCGTGACGCTCTCCGGTCCGGGGGCCCTCACCTGCTTCCAAGGCCTGCTCACCAACGATCTCGAAGAGCCGGGTGACAGTGCGTTCGTGTACGGCGCCCTGCTCACCCCGAAGGGGATGATCGTGGTGGACGGCTGGACGGCGCGCCACGGCACGCAGGTCAATTACACGGTGCCCCTCGTGGGGCGCGAGCGCGCGCTCGCGATCTTGACGCGCTCGGTGCCGCCGCGGCTCGCCCGCGTGAGCGACCGCACCGCCGACGTCGCGATTTTCCGGTTGGCCGGCCCGCGGGCCGCGGCGGTCGCCATCGCGGCCGGCCTCGAGGCGCCGCCGGCACCCGGACGCGTCCTCCAGGGGCCCGACGACCTCGAGCTGGCACGCGCCACCGACGCGGCACCCTTCGCCCTGCAGCTCACCGTTCCCGCCGCCCAGGGCGAGCGGCTCAGGGGCCGGCTCGTCGCCGCCGGCGCCGTCCTGACCGACGGGGCGGCGCTCGAGCTGATGCGCATCCTCGCCGGCTGGCCGCGCCTCGGCGCCGAAGTCGACGACAAAACGATCCCCCAGGAAGTGCGCTACGACGAGATCGGCGGTCTCTCCTACACCAAGGGCTGCTACACGGGCCAAGAGACCGTGGCGCGGCTGCACTTTCGCGGGCACCCCAATCGCCAGCTCCGCGGCCTGCTGTTCGACCCCGAGCCGCCGGCCGCGCCGGCCGAGGGGTGGAGCGTGGTGAGCCATGTCGATCGGGACGTGGGTCGGGTGACGAGCCTCGCCTTCGTGCCCGCGCCGGGCGTACCGGGCGCCGGGCGCTGGATCGGACTCGCCGTGATCCGGCGCGAAGTCACCCCGGGCGCGATGGTGCGCGCCGCAGGCCGCGATGCGCGCGTGGTCGACCTCCCCTTCGCGTTCCCCATCGCCGCGCCCGCATGACGGTAGCGGATGCGCAAACGAAAAGCCCGGGCGCTAGGTCCCGGGCGTCGTTCCCTGCCGTGGGCGAAGCGTTACGGCTTCTTCGTCGGCTTGGGCGCGGGCTTGGCAGCGGGAGCCGCCGGGGCCGCGGGGGCCGCCATCTTCTTCGACGTGTCGGCCATCATGTGCTTCGACGTGTCGGCCATCTGCATCTGCATCTGCATCTTCGATGTGTCGGCGGCAGGCGCCTGAGCCGCGGGCTTCTGCTCCGCCTTTTGACATGCGCCCATCGCCACGAGGGCGAGGACCATTCCAAGACGCTTCATGCGAGCTCCTGATAGAAAGGTGCGGATAGGGGGCGTGCGGCGCGGGAAAACCTACCCCCATGCGCTCCGGAGTCAAGGGCGCCGCGGCCCGCGGGCTAGAGGTAACCGACTATGAGCGATCGACGGAGCTTCATCGCGTGGCTCGGCGCCGTCGCCGCGGCGGTCCAGCGCACCGGCGCCCCGGCCGCAGGCGCCGAGCCGATCATCGAGGCGACCCCGACCGCGCTATACCAGCAGCCCGACGGGCGCAATAACCTCGTCCGGGTGACCGTGACCGGGCTCGATGCGCCGGCCGCGCGCGCCCGCGTGACCGACCGGCGCGGCACGCTCGTTGGCACCGCGGGACTCCTCCCGAGCGAGCAGCGGGCGGGCCTCGCCGGCGAGGTGTGGGTGCCCCTCGCCGGGGCGGGCGACTTCCAGATCGAGCTGGAGGTGGGCAAGCAGCGGGTCGCGCGGCGCCGCGTGCGGCTGGCGCCGGGGCGCCGCTGGACGCTGTACTGGATCGCCTCGAGTCACACGGACGTCGGGCTCAGCGACCTGCAGGAGCGCTGCCTCGAAGTCCACCGCCGGAACCTCGACGCCGCGCTGGCGCGCCTGCCGACCCATCCCGAGTTTCGCTGGACGGCCGAGTGCGCGCTCCAGGTCATTTCCTTCGTCGAAAACCGCGCGCCTGCAGCAGGGGAGGCGCTCGCGCAGGCGATCCGCGACGGCAAGGTCGGCCTCGGGGCACTGTTCGCCCATCTCTTAACGGGACTCCTCGACCACGAGACGTTCGCCCGCACCGTCTGGCCCGCCGGGCTGTTCGCGCGCGAGCGCGGGCTCGGCTACACGACGGCGCTCGTCGCCGACGTGCCGGGGCAGCCCCTCACCTTCCCCCTGCTGCTCGCCGCGAGCGGCGTGCGCTATCTCGCGAGCGGCGTGAACGCGGAGCGCGCGCTGCCCCTCCTGTCGCCGGCCGACGCGACTCGGGCACAACTCGCCGGCGAAGGCACCACCTATCCCCAGCTCTACTGGTGGGAGGGGCCGGATGGCAGTCGCGTGCTGCACTGGCGCGCGGACCGTTACGCCGACGGGCCAAGCTTCGGCTTCGATGTCGGGCCCGGCGAGATGGCGCGACGGCTGTCGGACTGGCTACTCACGCATCCGGTGCTCGTCTCCCCGGCCTACCCCTACGACGTCGCCCTGTTGTGGGGCGCGGCGGGCGAGAACGGCCTGGTGGATGAGCGCGTCATCGCGCACGTGGAAGAGTTCACCCGCCGCTACGCCTATCCCCGGCTCGTGGCCGCCCGGCCCGAGGACTTCTTCAAGGACGTGGAGCGGCGTTTCGGCCCGACCTTGCCGGTGCGACGCGGCGACACCGGCGGTTATCGCGAGGATGGAGCGGCGTCGACCGCGGCGGAGCTCGCCCGCTACCGCGCGACGCAGCTCGCCGCCCGCGCCGCGGACTTGTTGGCACTGTGGGATGAGCAGACCGAGCCGCACGAGCCCGGCGCCAGCGCGCGCAGCGCCCAGCGATCCGAGGAGCGGCGCCAGATGTGGCGCGACTTGCTGCTCTTCGGTGAGCACACCTGGGGCTCGGCCGCGAGCGTGTCCGAGCCCGATGCTGCCGCGACGGTGGCGCAGTGGGACTACAAGCGGCGGTACCTGGACGCCGCGGCGGCCGCCGCGCACACCCAGCTGGCGGACGGCCTGCTGCGGCTGGGGCGCGGGACGGAGGCCGGGCCCGGCCGCATCGTGTTCAACGCCTCGAGCTGGGCGCGCAGCGACATCGCGCTGGTGCCAGGCGGGGCCGGCCGGCGGCTCGCGTACAACGGCCGCGACTGGCCCGCGGTCGATCTCCCGGACGGCTCGGCGTTGGTCGTGGCGCGCGACGTTCCCGCGCTCGGCTATCTCGCGCTGAGCGAGGGCGAGCGGGCCCCGAACCCCCCCGTGGACGAGGGTGCCGCGCTCGAGGCGCAGGCCGGGATCTACCACGTGGTGCTCGACCCGGCGACGGGGGCGATCCGCTCGCTCACCGGTGGCGACGGGAAGGAGCGCGTGCGCGCCACCGCCTGGGCCGGCCTGAACCAGCTCGTGTACGTGCGGGGCGGCGCGCACAGCGCGCTGTGGACCGCGTGGGCGCGGGACGAGCTCCGCACGCCGCCGGCGCTCACGGTGAACCAGGCCGCACTCGTTGCGGCCCGACGCGAGCGGCTCCCCGGGATCGGCGCGCGGCTCGTGATCGAGCGCACCCTCGCGGGATGCTCGCACGTCACATCGGTGGTGACCCTGTATGACGAGCTGCCGTGGTTGGACGTGGAGAACCGCGTCACCAAACCGGCGACGCTCGAGAAGGAAGCGCTGTATGCCGCCTTCCCGTTCGCGCTCGCCCAGCCCAGCGTGGACGTCGAGGTGCCACTCGGGCGCATGACCGTCGAGCGCGATCAGCAGCCCGGCAGTTGCCGGGACTGGTATTGCCACACCCACTGGGTGTGGTTGCGCGATGCCACGGACGGGATCTTGTGGAGCGGGCCCGACACGCCGCTGTTCACGCTGAACGAGCCGTTTCGCGGCCAGTGGCGCCGCACCCTCGAGCCCGACGGCACCCTGTTCGCCTACGTGTTGCACAATTACTGGCACACGAACTTCGCGGCGCGCCAGGGCGGCGACGTCGCGTTCCGGTTTCGCGTGTCGCTGCTCGCGCCGGGGAGCGAGCCCGCCGAGCCGGTGCGGCGCGGTTGGGCCGCGTGCGATCCGCTGTACGTGAGCGCCACCTACACAAACGCGAGCCCCGGCCCACTCATCCCGAAGGACTCAGCCCTCGTGCTCGCGGACCGGGGCGTGGTGGTCGCCGGCGCGAAACTCGCCGATGACGGTGCCGGCGCGATCGTCAAGCTGGTGGACGCGGCTGGCGCGGCGCGCCGCGTCAGCGTGCGGCCTGGGGCGTACGCGTTTCACGAGGCGCGCCGCGCTAACTTCGCCGAGATGAACGGGGACCCGGTGCCGGTGACCGCCGACGGTGGCGCCACGCTCGACCTGGCGAGGTGGGGGACCGGCGCGCTGCGACTCTTTACATCGCGGGAGCGGGTCGGTTAACTATCGCCCATGACCAAGCCGACCACCCTGGGCGAGCTGAAACAGACGGAGTGGGCGAGTCCCGCCCGTACCCTCCGCACCGTCAAGGACGAGCTGCGCGAAAATCTCGTCTGCCTGCTCGAGAACGGCGCCCCGTTGTTCCCGGGCATCGTCGGGTATGGGGATACGGTCATCCCGCAGCTCGTCAACGCGATCCTGTCGCGTCACAACTTCATCTTGCTGGGCCTGCGGGGGCAGGCGAAGAGCCGCCTGCTCCGCGACCTCGTCACGCTGCTCGACGACGAGATTCCGATCATCGCCGGCAGCGAGGTGAACGACAACCCGTTCGCGCCGATCTCGAAGGTCGGACGCGAGCTCGTGGCCGCGCACGGGGACGGCACGCCGATCGCGTGGCTGCCGCGCGACGCGCGCTACGTCGAAAAGCTCGCCACGCCCGACGTCACCATCGCCGACATCATCGGCGACGTGGATCCGATCAAGGCGGCCCGCGGCGGCCACCTGCTCTCCGACGAGCTCACGATGCACTTCGGCCTGTTGCCGCGGGCGAACCGGGGGATCTTTGCGATCAACGAGCTCCCCGACCTCGCCGGCAAGATCCAGGTGGGGCTCTTCAACATCATGCAGGAGGGCGACGTCCAGATCAAAGGCTATCCGGTGCGGCTGAACTTGGACGTGGCGCTGGTGTTTACGGCGAACCCGGAGGACTACACCGCGCGCGGCAAGATCATCACGCCGCTTAAGGATCGCATCGGGTCCGAGGTGGTCACGCACTACCCCCACACGGTGGAGCTGGGGGCCGCCATCACGCGCCAGGAGGCGTGGCTCGAGCGCACCGGTCGGCCGCTCAAGCTACCCGACTTCGTCGCCGAGCTGATCGAGCGCGTGGCGTTCGAGGCCCGCGAGGACAAGCGCGTGGACCGCCGCTCCGGCGTGTCGCAGCGGCTGCCGATCAGCGTGCTCGAGAACGTGGTGTCGAACGCCGAGCGGCGCACGATCGTCACCAAAGAGAAGACCGTCGTGCCGCGGGTGTCGGATATCTACGCCGCGCTCCCCGCCATCACCGGCAAGCTCGAGCTCGAATACGAGGGGGAGCTGCAGGGACCCGAGGTGATCGCCAAGGACTTGATCCGGCGCGCGGCCGGCAAGACGTTCGCGGCCCGGGTGGGCGGCGCGAACGTCGACGACATCGTCCACTGGTTCGATGAGGGCGGCGCGTTGAAGATCTCGATCGACGAGCGGTCCGAGCCGTGCCTCAAGGGCTTCAGTGTCGTGCCCGGCCTGCTCGACCTCGTCGACCAGGTCGGCCTCGCGGGAAAGAAGGATCCGGGGACGATGGTGGCGGCGTGCGAGCTCGTCCTCGAAGGTCTCGTGGCCGAGAAGCGCATCTCGCGCAGCGAGGAGCTCGGCTACACGCGCGCCCGGGCGGAGCCCAAGGGTCCGGGCTACGGGAAGCCGGGGAGCGGAGGGCCGAACCTCTTCTCGTAACCCTCGGGAGGGGGCATCTTCTCCTCGTCCCTCTCCGGAGTGCCCATGGGCAAGCTCGTCGCTGGTGCCGTCCTGCTGTTCATCGCGTTCTCCCTGCTCCTCACCGCGGCTACCGTCCGCTCGCAGCGCCCTGGGCCGGTCTCCAACCTGCTGCGCCTTGGTGGTTACGTGGTCGGCGCCTTCGCGCTCCTGATCGTCGTGTTCTCCCTGATGGTGGTGATCGCCGCCGGCGAGGTGGGCGTACGGCACGCCTTCGGCACCGTGGACCCGGTGCCGCTGCTCGCCGGCATTCGGTTCGTCCCACCCTGGTCCTCGATCGAGCGGTTCTCGACGCGCGAGGAGCAGTGGCCCACGCGCGGCGAGCAGATCGAGTCGATCGAGGCGCTGTCCAGCGAGCAGATGGGGATGCACGTCGAAGTGTCGATCCGGTGGCAGATCGACCCGATGCAGGCCCCCAAGATCTTCACCGAGATCGGCGACGAGAACCAGATCCGCGGCGCCGTCCTCAACGCCATCCGCAAGGGTGTGCGCGACGGCATGGTGCAATACTCGATCAACGACATCTCGAAGCGCACCCAGATCGCCACCACCATGGAGGGGCTCGTCGACTCGGCGCTCGTGACCACCCCGCGGGTGGGGGGCAGCAAATTCCGGATCGCCACGGTGACGGCGTTCTTCCTGCGCGACCTGCAGCCTCCCGCCCAAGTGGTTCAAGCGATCAACAACAAGATCGCCCAGGAGCAGCAGATCGAGACCGAGCGGCATCGCGTCGAAGTGGCACGCCTGCAAACGGAGCAGCAGCGGCTCCTGAACCAGACGCTCTCTCCCGAGGCGCTCACCAAGCAGTGGATCGAAGTGCTGCACGATATGAAGGGCTCATCGAACCTCATCATCTTCGTGCCGACCGAAGGCGGGCTGCCGCTCCTCAACATCGGCGATCTCCGCAAGAACCTGAAGCCCTGAGATGCCGGCTCCCGTCATCACCGTGACGCGGCAGTACGCCTCGGGCGGCGCGGCCCTGGCGCGGGAGGTCGCCGAGGCGCTCGGCTGGACGGTGATCGACAACCAGTTCGTGGACGAAGTCGCCCGGCGCGCGGGACTGCCGCCAGCCGAGGTCGCCGGGCGGGAGGAGCGGGCGCCGGGCCTGCTCGAGCGGCTCGCCCGCACGCTCGCGGTCGCCTCACCCGAGATGTTCATCACCTCAGCGGCCGCGCCAAGCGCCGAGCCCGACGAGGCCACGCTCGTCAAGCTCACCGAACGGGTCATCGCGGAGGCGGCGGCGCATGGGCGGGCGGTGCTCGTGGGCCGGGGGGCGCAGGCGCTGCTCGCGCAGCGCCCCGATGCCCTGCACGTCTACGTGGTGGCGTCGCGATCGTGGCGCGTCCGGCTCGCCGCGGAGCGGTTGAGCGTCGCACCGGCCGAGGCGGCGCAGGTCGTGGACGACACCGACCGGCAGCGCGACCACTATGTGACGACCTACTACGGGCGCCACCGCCCCGACGTCGTGAATTACGACCTGGTCGTGAACACCGAGCGGCTCGGGATCGCGGGCGCGGCGGCGCTGGTGGTGGCGGAAGCGCGTCGACGGCAGTGGCGGTGAGGGTGCGCCGTCGCGCGCCGTGGCTGGTGGCGCTCGCGGGCGCCTGCTGGCTCGGCCCGCCCGTCGCGCCGCCGACGCCGCTGACGGTGCTGCCGTTCGATCCCTACGGCGGCGCGATCTACGTGCCCGGCGTGGTCAACGGCGACTCGGCATGGCTGATGCTCGACACCGGCCTCCCCCACACCGGGCTCGACGGCGAGTGGGCCAGCGCGATCGGCGCTGTTCCGGCGCCGGGCCCCGGGGCCGGGGCGGCGGCGCCGCCCGTCACCACCGTGCTCGACACGCTGCGCCTCGGCGCCATCGCCCTGCACCGCTACCCGGTGGCGCTCTACCCCCTCCGCGCCGTGAGTGAGGCGAGCGGGCGGCTGCAGCGTGGCCTCGTGGGCGACGACATCCTGCAGCGCTTCACCGTGGAGATCGACTATCAACGCCGGCAGGTGCGGCTCTTCGACCCGGCAGGCTACCACTACGCCGGCCCCGGCACCGTCGTGCCGTTCACGCCGGATGCAGACCTGCCACTGCTCAGCGGGAGCGTGAAAATCCGGGGCCACACGGCCGTCCCCGCCCGGCTGCTGCTCGATACCGGCGCGTCCGGCCTGTGCCTGATCCTCACCACGCCGTTCGTGGCGCAACACGGCCTGTCCCAGGTGTCGCCGGCGATCGAGGCGCCGATCGGCACGGGGCTCGCAGGCGAGCTCCACGGACTGATCGCGCGGTTGCAGGAGCTGCGCGTGGGCCGCATGCGCGTGCGCTTCCCCACCACCGGACTGGGCGGCGAGTACAAGGGGTTCCTGGCGCGCACGGACATCGACGGCGTCATCGCCAACGCGGTGTTCGAGGGCTCGCGCGTCATCGTCGACTACGCGCGCCGCCGTGTCATCGTCGAGTCCCAGGCCGGCCCGGGCTCCCCGTGCGATTACGACATGAGTGGCTTGCGGCTCGCCGCCCGCGGACCGGGCCTGCGACAGGTCGTCGTCGACTATGTCGTGCCCCACAGCCCGGGCGCCGACGCCGGCATCGCCGTCGGCGACGAGCTGCTGCGTATCGACGGCCGGCGCGTTCCCGATGCCGCCCTGAACGACGTGCGCGAGGCGCTGCGCACCGCGGGCGCCGTGCGCCAGCTCTTACTCCGACGCGACGGCGACACGATCCAGGTGGCGGTGCGGCTGCGCCGCCTGCTGTAGCGCGGGGTGCGGCCCTACGCCATGCGCCGCAGCTCGGGCACCGACCACGCCGCGAGCACGGCGGCGCCGAGACACCCCACGCCGCCCCAAGCGATCGCGACCGGCGCGCTCGTGTGCTCGGCGAGGAGCCCCGCGAGGAACGCCCCGAACGGCGCCATCCCGACGAACACGAAGGCATAGAAGGCCATCACGCGGCCCCGGAGCTCGTCGGGCACGATCGTCTGCAGCATCGTGTTCGCCAGGGCCGTGGTGATGATCATGGCGCAGCCGACGAGCGCGAGGAGCAGGGCCGCCAGACCGAAGGAACGAGCCGTGGCGAACAGGACGAGCAGGGTGGCAAACGCGCTGCCACCGGCGAGCAGCGCGCGGCCTTTGTGCACCCGCCTGCCGGCGACGGCCAGCCCGAGTGCGCCGAGCATCGCGCCGATCCCCACCGCCGCCATCAGGACGCCGTAGCCCCGCGCGTCGGTGTGGAGCACGTCCCGGGCGACCACTGGCATCAGCACGAGGAAGGGGAATCCGCAGACACTGAACGCGGCCACGACCACCACGAGCGCCAGCACGCGGGGGTCGCGCCGGATGAAGCCGACACCGACGCGAAACCCGGCCCACCCGGAGGCGGCGGTGGGACGGGCGGTGAAGGCCGGCAGGCGGATCGCGAGCAGACCGGCGACGACGGCGATGTAGCTCACCCCGTTCAGGAGAAAGCACGCGCCGATCCCGGCCGCGCCGATCAGCACCCCCGCCACGGCCGGGCCCACGATGCGGGCGGCGTTAAACATCGAAGAGTTGAGCGCGATCGCGTTCATCAGGTCGTCCTTGGGAACGAGCTCGGCGATGAACGCCTGACGCGCCGGGATGTCGAAGGCGTTGACGACCCCGAAGCCGAGCGCCAGCACCATCACCTGCCAGGTCGCCACGCCCTTCGTCCAGACCAGCCCTGCCAGTGCCAGCGCCTCGAGCATCTGGAGCAGCTGGGTCCACACGATCAAGCGGCGTTTCTCTACGCGATCCACCACGGTGCCGGCGTACAGCGTGAACAGCAGCACGCCGAGTGAGCGCAGCGCCTGGTTCAGGCCGACCGCGAACGCCGAGTTGGTGAGCTCGAGCACCAGCCAGCCGAGCGCGACCGACTGCATCCAGGTCCCGATGAGCGAGATGCCCTGGCCGAGGAAGAAGAGACGAAAATTGCGGTGGGTGAGTGCCCCGAGGCGCAGCCGGCGGGCGGCATGGTCCATTGCGGGAAAGCTCGCCGCCGTCTGATATTTCGGGTAGGGAGCTCGATGAAATACACGACGTACAGCCGCTTTCTCCCCGAGCTGGCCGACACGCTCAACCTCCAGGCCCTGCTCGATCAGCTCGCCGACTTCCTCCTCCAATCGGGCTTCGCCGGAGGCGCGTACTCGCATCCGTTCTGGGGCGAGTTCGGCGAAGACGAAGCCGACCGCTCGCTCGATGCCCTGCGGCAGGCGATCCTCCAGGCGCTCATGGACTCGGGCGCCTTGACGCCCGAGATGCTGAAGCTGCTGCGGGGCGAGTCGACTGGAGACGCGGCGCGCGACGCCGACCTCGAGCGCCAGCTGTCCGAGCTACTCGACAAGATCGTCCAGAAGCTGATGGACGAGGGGTACTTGAATGTCACCGAGGCACCCAAGGTGCCGTCAGGCCAGCAGCCGCTGTTCGGCCCCGGCGGGATGGCGAAGGAGGCGGCGCAGCAAGTCCAGTTCAACCTCACCGAGAAGGGGATCGATTTCCTCGGCTACCGGACGCTGAAGCACCTGCTCGGCTCAATCGGGAAGTCGAGCTTCGGCGCGCACGACACCGAGCACCTCGCCACCGGGATCGAGGCCGAAGCGGTGAGCAAGCCCTACGAATACGGCGATACCCTGAACCTGGACGTCAACGCCACGCTCACGAACGCGCTGCAGCGCGAGGGGCTGGGCGTACCGATCAACCTCGAGTACGCCGATCTCATGGTGCACCAGGCCGAGTACCGCTCCTCCTCGGCCACGGTGCTGATGCTCGACTGCTCGCACTCGATGATCCTGTACGGCGAGGACCGTTTCACGCCGGCGAAGAAGGTGGCGCTCGCGCTCACGCACCTGATCCGCACCCAGTTCCCGGGCGACACGCTCCGGGTCGTGCTGTTCCACGATACGGCGGAGGAGATCCCGCTCGCCCAGCTGGCGCGGGCCCAGGTGGGGCCGTACCACACCAACACGGCGGAGGGGTTGAAGCTGTCGCGCCGCATGCTCTTGTCGCAACGCAAGGACATGCGTCAGATCATCATGATCACGGATGGCAAGCCGTCGGCGCTCACCCTGCCCGACGGGCACATCTACGTGAACTCGATGGGGCTCGATCCCCAGATCCTCCAGGCGACCTACCGCGAGGTCGCGCTCTGCCGCCGCTCCGGCATCATGATCAATACCTTCATGCTGGCGCGCGACCGCAGCCTGGTCGAGTTCGTGAAGAAGGTTTCCGCGATTTGCCGGGGCAAGGCCTACTTCACGAACACGATGACGTTGGGGCAGTTCATCTTGATGGACTTCATGCGGCGCAAGACGCGTCGCGTCTCGTAGCACCTCGGGAGCAGACCATGTCGAGGCACTCGCGCCCCGCGTGGGCGGCGCTCGGGTCGTGCGCCGCGCTCGCCGGCTGCGTCCAGCCGCCGCCGACCCGCGCCAGCGTGGCGTTCGCGGTCGCGTTTCCCGCCGCCGCCCACGCACAGCCGATCACGGGGCGCGTGTACGTGATCCTCTCCCGCGACTCGGATCCGGAGCCCCGGCTCGCGGCGGGCTCCTTCCTCCAGTCGGTGCCCTTCTTCGGGGCGGACGTGAGCGAACTCAAGCCCGGGGCCGCGGCGATCATCGGCGACACGACCCTCGGCTACCCGATCGCGCACCTGCGGGATCTCCCGGCTGGCGACTACTACGTCCAGGGCCTGCTCAACGTCTACACGCAGGTCCACCGCTCCGATGGCAAGACGATCTGGGTGCACTGGGACCAGGGGGAGGGCCAGCAGTTCAACCGTTCGCCCGGGAACCTGTACAGCGCGGTGCAGCGGGTCCATCTCGACCCCAAGGCCGGGTACGACGTCAAGCTGAGCCTCGCGAGCACCGTCCCCGCGATCCCGCCGCCCGACGACACGAAGTGGGTGAAGTACGTCAAGATGGAAAGCAAGCTGCTCAGCACGTTTTGGGGAGAGCCGGTGTATCTCCGCGCCACGGTGCTGTTGCCGTGGGGATACGACACGCATCGCGCGGGGCGCTATCCGGTGATCTATGAGCAGGGACACTTCGGCCTCGAGCCGCCGCTCGGGTTTTCACCGGAGCGTACGCCGCTCCCGCCCGGCCTCGCCACGCTGTTGAAGCGCTACAATCTCGAGACCGGCCACGAATTCGCGCAACGCTGGAGCGGCCCGAGCTTCCCGCGGATGATCGCCGTCACGTTCCAGCATCCCACGCCGTACTTCGACGACTCGTACGCAGTGAACTCGGCGAACAACGGCCCGTACGGGGACGCGATCCTCACGGAGCTCATCCCCTACCTCGAGACCCATTTCCGGATGATTCGCAAGTCGTACGCGCGGGTGCTGACCGGCGGCTCGACCGGGGGCTGGGAGTCACTGGCGCTCCAGGTGTACCATCCCGACTTCTTCGGCGGCACCTGGACGCTGTACCCCGACCCCGTGGACTTCCACCATTACGACCTGGTGAACGCGTACGACGACACCAACGCGTTCCTCCTCACGGTGGACCACCCGGGCGCCTTCCTCGAGCCGACGACCGAGTGGCTGCATCCCGAGCGGCCCATCATGCGAGCCAACGACGGGCAGCTCCTGCTCACGGTGCGCCAGTTCAGCCAGCTCGAAGACGTGCTCGGCACGCACGGTCGTTCGGGCGAGCAGCTCGCAGCGTGGGAAGCGGTGTACGGTCCCGTCGGCGCCGACGGCTATCCCAAATCGCTCTGGGACAGGCGCACGGGGCACATCGACCACGCCGTGGCGCAGTACATGAAGGATCACGGCTACGACCTGCGGGCCTATCTGGAGCGCAACTGGACGCGGATCGGCCCGCACCTCGTGGACAAGATCCACGTGGACGTGGGCGACATGGACAACTTCTACTTGAACCTCGCGGTCTACGATCTGGACGCCTTCCTCAGCGCCACTAGGCGTCCCATGGCGCGCGCCACGTTTCGCTACGGGCGTCCCGCGAAGGGCCACGGCTGGCAGCACACCTCGCGCGCGGGGCTCGTGCGCGAGATGGCGGCGTTCATTACCCATCACGCGCCGCGGGGCGAAAACACCGGGGCGTGGCACTACCGCTAGGCGCGGTCTCCTCGGCCGCGCGTTACCGGACGACGCCTGCGTAGACGAGGCGTGACACGTCGGCCACCAGATTGTGCGCGACGCTGTCCTGCTCCACGGCAGCGGTGAGCACGACGAGGACGTAGCCGCCGGCCGCTGCGGGCGTGACGATCGCGGCGTCGTGATACACGACGCCGCCGATCCAGCCGGTCTTGTGCGCCACGCGCGTCCCGGGCGGGAGGCCGGCCGGGACCCCTTCGTTGAACTCCTGCCGGCCGAGGATCCCGAGCATCGAGTCGCACGCAACCCGACTCGCGGCGCGCCCCGTGGCGATCGCACCGAGCAGCGCGCCCAGATCCCGGGCGGTCGTGGTGTTGTTGAGCCCGGCTCGGTACGCCGCCCCGTCCTCGACTCCGCGGAGCACCTGAATCGACCAAGCGCCGAGAGCGCGCGCGCTGTGCTGCGCCCGTTCCGCGCCAACCCGCTCGATCAGGAGGTTGGTCGCCAAGTTGCTCGAGCGCGTGATCATGCGCTCGAGCAGGTCGCGCACCGATCTCCTGCTCCCCACGAACGCATACAGCGTCGTGTCCGAGTCGTCTTCCTTGCCGATCGAGAACGGCGCGCCATCGACCAGCGAGGGGAAGGCGGTGTGCACGGCGAGCGACTCATCGAGCGCGAGGAGGCCGGCATCGGCGTCCCGGAAGATCTGAATCATGACGGGGATCTTCATGGTGCTCGCCGCGTGGAATCGCAAGTTCGCGCCGATGAGCAGGGAGTCGGGTCGCTTGAGGGAGCGGTAGTAGAGGCCGACGGCCCGCGCCGGGGCGCGTGCGATCCGCTGCTCGAGCCGCGCGCGCACGGCCGCAAGGTCCTGCGAGTGCCCGGGGCGGGCAGCCCCGGTGAGCAGGAGGACGGCGATGAGACGACGCAGCAGCACGGGGAACCCCTCCGGCGGTGTCGGGACGCCGGGGAATATGCCCCGGCGTTTAGTTAAATTGGAGCCCGTGAGCGAGTTCGTCTTCGGTACCCACAACGCCGCGTTCGTGCAGGTGATGTACGAGCAGTACCTGCGCGACCCCTCGTCCGTGGACGAGGAGTGGCGCAAGCTGTTCGACAACGGCAGACTGGCGGACCTGCCCGTGATCCCGACGGAACGCGCCGAGGTGCTGCGGACGAGCGGCGAGCAGGCCCCAGCCTCCGCGCCCCCGCCATCCCCGCCCCCGCCCCCGCCCGGGGCTCCGGCGCTCGCGGCCGGCCTGACGCCCATCACCGGCCCGGCGGCCCGGCTCGCTCAGAACATGGCCGACTCGCTGTCGGTGCCCACTGCCACGTCGTTCCGCGAGATCGCCGTTGAGGTGCTCGACGCGACCCGCCGCGATCTGAACGCGCAGCTCGCGCCGGCCGGCAAGAAGGTGTCCTACACCCACCTGATCGGGTACGCGATCGTGCGCGCTGCACGCGAGTACCCGGTGATGACCCACGCTTTCCAGGAGGTGGCGGGCAAGCCCCACCGCTTCGACCCGCACGCCGTCAACCTCGGGCTCGCGATCGACGTGGAGAGGAAGGACGGCAGCCGGAGCCTCGTCGTCCCGGTGCTCACGCACGCCGAGGCGATGGACTTCGCGACGTTCCACGCGACGTACGAGGCGCTGGTCGGCAAGGCCCGCAGCAACCGACTCGTCCCCGACGACTTCGCGGGCGCTACCATCACCCTCACGAACCCCGGGACGATCGGTACGGTCGCCTCGGTGCCCCGTCTCATGAAGGGCCAAGGCTCGATCATCGCCACCGGGGCAATCCGCTCGGTCGGTAGCGCCCGCGTCATGACGATCACCTCGACCTACGACCATCGCGTCATCCAGGGAGCCGAGTCGGGGATGTTCTTGCGACGGCTCGAGGAGCTGCTCCAGGGCGGCGCCGGATTCTACGACGTGGTGCGCGACAGCGTCGGGCTCGCCGCGCGCGGGGCGGCGGGAGTGGGGCCCGCCGCAGTCCCCGCCGCCCCGAGCACCGGGCCGCTCGCTGCCGTGGACGACGACTTGAAGCACGTGGCGGCGGCGATGGCCCTGGTCAGGGCGATCCGGAGTTTCGGCCACCTCGCCGCCCGGCTCGATCCGCTCGGGTCCGAGCCACCGGGCGACCCCGCGCTCGATCCCGGCCCACTCGGGCTCACCCCCGAGATCATGGCGCGCATCCCGGCCGAGCTGCTGCGCATCTACGTCCCGGGGGGCACCCTCGCGGAGGCCTACCCCAAGCTCCAAGAGACGTACTGTGGCACGATCGCCTATGAGGTCGAGCACATCGGCAGTCACCAGGAGCGGGTGTGGCTGCGCCAGGTGATCGAATCGGGCGAGCATCGGCCAACGCTCAGTCCCGAAGCGAAGCGCCGGCTGCTCTTCCGCCTCACCGCGGTGGAGACGCTCGAGCGCTTCCTCCACAAGGCCTATCTCGGCCAGAAGCGCTTCTCGATCGAGGGGCTCGACGTGCTCGTTCCCATGCTCGACCAGACGATCGAGCTCGCGGGCGCGAGCGGCGCGCGCCGCGTGGTGCTCGGCATGGCGCACCGCGGCCGGCTGAACGTGCTGGCGCACATCGTCGGCCTGCCGTATGAGACGATCTTCGCGGAGTTCGAGGGCGGGCGCCATGTCGAGGAGACGCTCACACCGGCCGGCGGCACGGGTGACGTGAAGTACCACCACGGCGCGGACGGCGTGTATCAGACGGCGGCCGGCAAGCCCGTGAACATCACCTTGAGCCCGAACCCGAGCCATCTCGAGGCGGTGAACCCGGTCGTCGAGGGTCGGGCGCGCGCCAACCAGACGAACCGCCGCGGCAAGGATGCCATCAACGACTGGACGGTGGCCCTGCCGGCGCTGATCCACGGCGACGCCTCCTTCGCTGCGCAGGGCGTCGTGGCGGAGACGTTCAATCTAGCGCGGCTCAAGGGCTACAGCACGGGCGGCACGATTCACCTCATCGCCAACAACCAGCTGGGGTTCACGACCGAGCCGCGCGAGGGCCGCTCGACGGACTACTCGAGCGACCTCGCCAAGGGGTTCGACGCGCCGATCATCCATGTGAATGCCGACGACCCGGAAGCGTGTCTCGCCGCCGCCCGGCTCGCCATAATGTACCGCGACCGATTCCACGGCGATGTGGTGATCGATGTCGTGGGCTACCGGCGCTGGGGGCACAACGAGGGGGACGAACCGGCCTACACGCAGCCGCTCATGTACGAGCGGATCCGGCAGACCCCCACGGTGCGGCAGCGCTACGCCGAGCAACTGGCCCGCGAGGGGGTCGTCCCGGCGACCACCGCGGCGGCGGAGGCGGAGCAGACCTACCAGCGGCTCGCCGACATCCAGCAGTCGCTCAAGGCGAATCTCCGCGAGGTCGGGGGGGGCCAGGAGCCACAGCGCATCTCGGGGGCGCAGGCAGCCGTCGTCGAGCCCGACACCGCGGTGGCGACGGCGCTGCTCACCACGCTGAACGAGCAGCTGCTCGTCGTGCCCGAGGGGTTCACGATCATTCCCAAGCTCCAGAAGCAACTCGAGCGGCGGCGTCCCGCGCTCACCCGCGGCGAGATCGACTGGGCGCACGCCGAGGCGTTGGCGCTCGCGTCCCTCGTGGTGGAGGCGACGCCCATCCGGCTCACGGGGCAGGATACCGAGCGCGGCACGTTCAGCCAGCGGCATCTGGTCCTGGTCGACGCGCGGGACGGGCGACGCTACGCCCCGATCCAGCATCTCCCCGGAGCGCGGGCGCCGTTCGAGTTGCACAACAGTCCGCTCTCCGAATTCGCCTGTCTCGGCTTCGAGTACGGCTACGCCGCCGCGGCACCCGAGGCCTTGGTCCTGTGGGAGGCGCAGTACGGCGACTTCACGAACGGCGCCGAAGTGATCATCGACCAATTCATCATCGCCGGACTCGCCAAGTGGGCGCAGACCTCGCGCCTCACGCTCCTCCTGCCGCACGGCTACGAGGGCCAGGGACCGGAGCACTCGAGTGCCCGCATCGAGCGGTTCCTCGCCCTCGGCGCCGACGGCAACATCCGCATTGCGAACTGCACCACGCCCGGCCAGTACTTCCACCTGCTGCGGCGCCAGGCGCGTCACACGGAGCTGCGCCCCCTCGTGCTGTTCACGCCCAAGAGCCTCTTGCGCCTGCCCCAGGCGAGCTCGCGGCTCGAGGACCTGGTGACCCGCCGGTTTCAGGCGGTGCTCGACGACCCAGCCGCGGCCGAGCGGCGCGATGCGGTGCGGCGCCTCATCCTGTGCAGTGGCAAGGTGTACTACGATCTCACCCTCGCGCCGGCGCGCGCCGCCGCCACCGACGTCGCCATCGGGCGGGTGGAGCTGCTCTATCCCTTCCCCCAGGAGGAGCTGGCGGCGCTCGCGGGCCGCTATCCCAACCTGCGCGAGATCGTGTGGGTGCAGGAGGAGCCGCGCAACATGGGTCCCCAGAAGTTCATGTTGCCGCAGCTGCGCGAGCTCGTCCCCGCCGCGATCACGCTGCGCGCGATCGCCCGGCCCGAGCGCTCGAGCCCCGCAGAAGGGTATCCCGCGGCGCACCAAGCGGAGCAGGCACGCCTCCTGGCGGCGGCGTTCGCCGCCTGATGCGGCTCCTCCCTCCCCTCCTCCCTCTCCTCGCGGCCGCCACGCTCGCGGGCGGCGACGGCCGCTGGTCCGCCGCGGCGCCGCTGCCGCAGCCGATTCAGGAACTCTCAGCCAGCGTGCTGCACGAGCGGATCTACGTCGCCGGCGGCATCGACGCGGCCAACGCAGCCACGGCCGCCGCGTTCCGCTACGATCCCGCGACGAATCGCTGGGACCGCATCGCCGACCTCCCCGCCCCCCGCCATCACATGCCGCTCGTCGTGGTCGGCGACACGCTATACGCCGTGGGCGGCCTCGCGGAGCAGCGGTTCGTGCCGCAGCGCACGCTCTGGCTGTACCGCGAGGACGCAAACGGCTGGGAGCCGCGTGCGCCGCTCCCCGCGGCCCGCGGCGCCTCGGCGGCGGTCGCGGTGGGGGGGCGACTGGTGGTCGTCGGGGGATGGGGCGTCGGACGGCGCCTGGTCGCTCCCACGGCCGTGTACGACCCGGGCACGGACCGCTGGCATGAGGGCGCGCCCTTGCCCACGCCGCGCGACCACCTCGTCGCGGCGGCCGTGAACGGCTTCGTCTACGCGATCGGGGGGCGCCCGCTCACTCCCGACCGCAACTACGACGTCGTGGAGGCCTACGATCCGGCGCGCGACCGGTGGACGCGGCGGGCGGCGATGCCGAGTCGCCGGGGCGGTCTGGCGGCGGCGGTGCTCGCGGGAACGATCCACGTGTTCGGCGGAGAAGCCCGCGCCGCCGTGTTCGCGAACCACGAGGTGTACGACCCCGCGACGGACCGCTGGAGCGTGGCGCCGCCGCTGCCGCTCGCCCGCCACGGGCTTGCCGCGGCCGCCGTCGGCGGCGCGCTCTACGTCATCGGTGGCGGTCCGAAGGCCGGGTTCGCGCAGACGGACGCCGTGCACGTGTTTACCCCCTAACGGAGCGCGCGAGACCGCGACCCGCATGCTCGAGCTCCAAGTCGTTGCCCGCTACGTCGTCGTCGTCGCCTTCGGCGTGAGCCTCATCACGGCCCTGGCTTCCTGGCTGGTGCGCACGCGGCGGGTGTCCCCCTTCGGTGCGCTCGGCCGCGCCCTGCGCGCCGGGAGCGAGCCTCTGATCCGACGGCTCGAGACCCGGCTGGTACGCGCCGGGGGCAATCCGGTGCACGCGGGCTGGTGGCTCGTGGTGGGCGTAGCGACCGCCGGGGTGCTGCTGCTCTCGCTCCTGAACTGGCTCCTGGGGGCCCTGTACGGCGCGGGGGCGGCGTTCGCGGTGGGCCCGCGCGCCGCCCTGGCGTTCCTGATCGTCGTCGCGTACAACGTGCTGTTCGCCGCGCTCGTCGTGCGCGTGGTGGCGAGCTGGTTCGGCGCGTTCCGCTACGCGAAGTGGCTGCGGCCCGCCTATGTCCTCACCGACTGGGTCGTCGAGCCGATCCGGCGCCTGCTCCCGTCCACCGGGGGACTCGATTGGAGCCCGCTTGCGGCGTGGCTGGTGCTGTGGGTGCTGAAGCAGGTGCTGCTCGCGATCGTGGCTCTGTGAGGGCGACGCTGCTGGTGCACGTCGTGCCGCGGGCGCGCCGGACCGCGGTGTCCGGCTGGCATGGGGACGCGATCAAGATCACGCTCGCGGCACCGCCCGTCGACGGGGCGGCGAATGCGGAGCTCGTGCGGTTCGTCGCCGCGCGGCTCGGGCTGGCCCCGGGAGCCGTCACGATCGCGCGCGGCGTCGCCGGGCGCCGCAAGATCCTCGCGGTCGTGGGCCTCGATACCGCGGCCGCGCGCCGGGCGCTGCTCGCGCACGCCGGATGAGACTGCTCAAGCTGCTCGTCAACTTCGTGGTTGCGACCGTGGTCGGGGCCGTGGGCAACGCGCTCGTCGGTCCGTGGGGACTGGTCGTCGGGTTTGTGGCGGGGGGCTGGGCCGGCTGGTGGGTAGCGCGGCGCCTGTTCACTTGAACCCCTCGGTGCGCTGCTCGACCCGTTTGAAGACCCGAAACAAGTAGCCGAGCGACGGGAACAACACCACCGCTCCGAGCGCGAGGACGCCGAGCGCGAGCCGCAGCGTCACGGCGGGGGCCGCCGTGCCCGCGATCGTCAGGTCGGGTGGCACGATAGCAGGATACTGACTGAGCGCCCATCCCCACAGGATCAACGACACCTGGCCCGCGGCGGCGACGCGCGCGAGGCGCCAGCGGCGTCGCCACAGGGCCGCGAGCGCCGTCACCGCCGCGCCGGCCGTGAGCAGATGGAGCGGAAGCGCCCACGCAGCGAAGATCAGCGCGTCGCGGACCCGGGGCGCGTAGGGGCCGCTCGAGAGCAGCGCCAGCCCGGCCGCAGGGAAAAGGGCCAGGCCGGCGCCGAGCGCGCGCCGCCGGAAGTCCTCCTGGAGCGCGGGGTCCCGCGTTTCGAGGGGGAGGTACACCGCGGCGAGGAACGCGAAGGCGACGAGCGCGAACAGTCCGACCGACGCGGTGAAGGGGTTGAGCCAGGGCGCGACGTACGTCGCGGAGAATCCGGCGCCCGCGCCAAGCGCCCGCGCCGCGTCCCCGAGCGCTCCTGACGCGATCGCCCCGATCGTCATGCCGAGCAGCATCGGCGTGATGAGGCTCGCGATCGCGAACACCATGCCCCAGCGGCGCGGGGCCAGGTCCCCGTGCCCACCGCTCCCATAGCGCCAAAACGTGAACGCCGAGCCCCGCAGCACGATCCCGATGAGGGCCAGCGAGAGGGGGATGTGCAACACCGTGCCGAGCCGGGCGAACGCTGGGGGAAAGGCCGTGAAGAGCAGCACCAGCGCGAGGATGAGCCAGACGTGATTGGCCTCCCACACCGGACCGATCGCATCCGCGATGAGCTCGCGCTGCGCGGCCTTGCGCGGGCCGCGCGCCAGGAGGTCCCACACCCCGCCGCCGAAGTCCGCTCCGGCCAGGAGGGCGTAGGCGTTGAGCGCGACGAAGATGGTCGCGGCCAGGAGATCGGCGAGGCTCACGGGCTTGCGCCGCCTGGCGTCCCGGGTCCGGTCCTCCCGGCCGGCATGTAGAATCCGCGCCACTCCGGAATGGTCGGACTGCGGACGATCTGCCGATACAGGAGCCACACCACGATAGTGCCGAGGAAGCAGTACAGCAGCGTGAACGTGACGAACGGGACGACGAGCCCGGGCATCGGCGTCACCGCGTCCCGCGTCTTCATGACCCCGTAGATCACCCACGGTTGGCGCCCGAGCTCGGTGACCATCCACCCGGCCTCGACCGCGATGAATCCGAACGGTGTGGCGAGCGCGATGGCCCGCATCAGACTCCGCTGGTGGGCGAGGTCGGCCCGGCGCCAGGCGAGCCAGCCCGTCCACAGGGCGACGAGCGCCAAGTAGCTGCCGAGCGCCACCATGAGGTCGAACGCCAGGTGGACCGCGCGGACGTTGGGCCACTCGTCCTCGGGCACGGTGTCGAGCCCCTTCACCAGGGCGTCGGGGTCGTGGAACGCGAGCAGCGAGAGGGCGTGCGGTACGGGGACCGCGAAGCGGATCTCGCGCCGCGCCACGTCCGGCCAGCCGCCCAGCGACAGCGGCGCCCCGCGCTGGCTCCGGAACAGCGCCTCCGCCGCCGCGAGCTTCACCGGCTGCTGAACGGCGATCTGGCGCGCCGCGACGTCGCCCGAGATCGGCTGGAGCACCGCGGCCGGCGCGCCCACGATCAGCGCGATCTCGAGCGCCCGCCGATGGAACGCGTTCGTGGGGTCCTTGAGGAGCAAGAACGCATGGATCCCCGCCACGGCGAACCCCGTCGCGGCGTACGACGCGAGCGTCATGTGGAGCGTCTGCGAGAACGCCGCGGCGTTCGCCATGGCCGCGAGCGGGTCGACGTGCACGGCCTGCCCGTTCACGAGCTCGAACCCGGTGGGCGCGTTCATCCACGCGTTCGCGATCACCACAAAGATGCCCGAGGCGGCGCCGCTCACGGCCACCGCCACGCCGGCCGAGAGGTGTGCCCGCGGGGAGATCCGGTCCCAGCCATACAGATAGACGCCGAGGAAGATCGCCTCGGTGAAGAACGCGAACCCCTCGAGCGAGAACGGCATCCCGACGATCGGCCCCGCGAACCGCATGAACCGCGGCCACAGGAGCCCGAGCTCGAACGACAGGACCGTGCCGGAAACGGCGCCGACCGCAAACAGGATCGCGGTGCCACGCGCCCACCGCTTGGCGAGGTCGAGGTAGATCGCGTGCCCGGTCACTTGCCAGCGCCGCTCGGCGACCACCATCATGAGCGGCATCGCGATCCCGATCACCGCGAAGATGATGTGGAAGGCGAGCGAGACCCCCATCTGCGAGCGCGCGGCGAGGAGATCGGGCATCGCGGGAAACATACGCCGCAGCGACTGCCCCGGCGCCAGCGACTCCACCTTCCCACGAGCCGACCGCGTGGCTAGATTCCACTGCGACAATCGACGCTTCGTGGTGATTTGCGGCGTATTGCGGCCACGTTAAACATCCGCTAAAAAGCCTGCCCGTCACGGCTTCCCGCGCCGCGACGGGCGTTCTGTGTTCCGGGGCTGAAGACAGGAGGGCGAGGAGCAGGGTGGCGACGCTGCGCGAGCTGCTGGCCGATGGCAAGGTGCACGTGCTGGATGGAGCGATGGGGACGATGCTCTACGGCAAGGGCTTCTTCTTCAACGTTTGTTACGACGAACTCACCCTCAAGCACCCGAAGCTTGTCGAGGAGGTGCACGACGCCTACCTCCGCGCCGGCGCGGAGATCCTCGAGACCAACACCTTCGGCGCGAACCCCCTCAAGCTGCGCACCTTCGGCCTGGCGGACGAGACCGCGCAGATCAACCGCGCGGCGGCCGAGCTCGCGCGCCGGGTCAGCGCCGGGCGAGCGAGCGTGGTGGGCGCGATTGGGCCTCTCGGGGTCCGGATCGAGCCGTTCGGCGTCCTGTCCCGGGAGGAGGCGTTCGCCCACTTCCAGCGCCAGGCGGAAGGCCTGCTCGCGGGCGGCGTGGATGGCTTCATCCTCGAGACGTTCTCCGACGTGGACGAGATCCATGAGGCGTTGCGCGCGGTCCAGAGCGTGGCGACGCTCCCCATCATCGCGCAGATGACCATCGGTGACGACGGCCTCACGCAGTACGGCACGGCGCCCGAGACGTTCGCGAAGCAGCTCACCGAGTGGGGTGCCGACGTGATCGGGGTGAACTGCTCCGTCGGCCCGGCCGGCGTGCTCGAGGCGGTCGAGAAGCTCGTGAAGGCCACCGACCGCCCCATCTCGGCCGTTCCCAACGCCGGCCTGCCGAAGGATGTCGGCGATCGCAAGATCTACCTCGCCTCCCCCGAGTACATGGCGAGCTACGCACGCCGCATGATCGAGGCGGGCGCCCGCATTGTGGGCGGGTGTTGCGGGACCACGCCGGAGCACATCAAGAAGATCCGCGACTACGTGGCGAGCGTCGTGCCGCGCCACCAGCCGACGGTGGTGTCGCGCGATACGGTTGCGCCACCGGCCGGCGTCGAAGCGGTGCCGCTCGCCGAGCGCTCACACTGGGGTGCGAAGCTCGCGCGCGGCGAGCTCGTGACGAGCGTCGAAATCGTGCCGCCGCGCGGCGTCGACCCGGCGCCGATGTTCGCGCAATGCCGCGCCCTCAAGGCGAAGGGCGTGGATGCGGTGAATGTGCCGGATGGCCCCCGCGCCCAGAGCCGTATGGGGGCGCTCCTCTCCTCGCTCATGATCCAGCGCGAGGTGGGGATCGAAACGGTCACGCACTACTCCTGCCGCGATCGCAACCTGCTCGGGATGCTCTCCGACGTACTTGGGGCCGCCGCCGCCGGGCTACGCAACATCCTGATCATCACGGGCGATCCCCCCAAGATGGGGCCGTATCCTGACGCGACGGCCGTGTTCGACATCGATGCCATCGGCCTCACGAACTTGGTGTATCGCTTGAACCACGGGCTCGACCCAGGCAACAACCCGATCGGCCAGCCGACCCGGTTCGCGATCGGCGTGGGGGTGAACCCCGCGGCGATCGATCTCGACCGCGAGCTGTCGCGGTTCGCCTGGAAGGTGGACGCGGGCGCGGACTTTGCGGTGACGCAGCCCGTGTTCGACCCCCAGCAGCTCGAACGGTTTCTCAAGCGCGTCGAGACGTTCCGTATCCCCATTGTGGCCGGCATCTGGCCGCTCTTGAGCCTGCGTAACGCGGAGTTCCTCGCGAACGAAGTCCCCGGCGTCGCGGTGCCCGAATCCGTGCTGCGTCGGATGCAGCAGGCGAGCGAGCGCGGCAAGGAGGCAGCGCTCGCCGAGGGCGTCAAGATCGCGCGCGAGATGTTCGAACAAGTGCGGGGCGCGGTGCAGGGCGTGCAGGTAAGCGCGCCGTTCGGACGCGTCGAGGTCGCGCTCGAGGTGTTCGGGTAACGGCGGCGCCCGGCCCGAGCGGTGGCTGCCACTGGCCTTCCTTGTGCCTCCTCGCCGCCGGCCCCATACTCCACGGCGCCCCCGTAGCGCCGGCGCGACGGGGCGCGCACCACGCTCACCGGAGGCTCACGCATGCGGACCCTGCTGTGTGTCGCGCTCGGCGCCGCCGCCTGCGCGCCCGGGGAGAAGTCGCATGCCGCCGCCGGAGGCCCAGCCCAGAAGTACGCCGGCACATTCGACGGGCGCTCCTACCGCAGCGCGTCGGACACGGGCACACCCTTCCGTCTCATCGCCGCCGTGGGGTCGGATGGGACGTTGCGCGGTACGCTCTGGTTCAGGGATATCGCCGGGCCGCCGATCCCGGTCCGAGCCCGCCAGCTCAGCGATACGGGCCTCGTGGACGAGATCGGGCCGTACCACAGCCCGACGGCCAACCGGGACGTCGTGACGACCACCGCGGGTAAGCTCCGGGGCGACTCGCTCAACGGAACCTTTGAGATGCGCCCCCCCGGGGGCGGGACCCTGATCATGCGCGGCGCGTTCCGCTCCAAGCGCGTGGCGCCGTAGCACTGCCATGACGGTCGCGGCCCCTGGCCCCGTCCCGACCAGCTCGCACCACCCGGCACAGCCACCGCGGCGGTGAGCGCGCCGCCTACCGCCGCACCCCTCGAACCGCGGGAGCCCCATGCCCACCGCTAACGTGAACATTTTCGCAGTGTTCGTCGCCGCCGTCCTCACCTTCGGGCTCGGTGCCTTCTGGTACTCTCCGGTGCTGTTCGCCCGCCAATGGATGCAGGCGCAGGGCTATACGCCCGAGAAGCTCGAGGAGATGAAGAAGAAGAAAGGCCTCACGCGCGCCTACGTCGGGTCGGCGCTCTGCTACCTCGTGATGGCGTACGTGGTGGCGCTGCTCGCCGCCTACACCGGCTCCACGACGCTCGCTCAGGGGTTATGGCTGGGATTCCTCTTCTGGCTCGGCTTGGCCGCGCCGATCGGGCTCACGGCCAACCTGTTCTCCGAGAAGCCGATTGCCGCCTGGGTGATCGACGCGGGGTACCAGCTCGCCTATCTCGTGATCATGGGCGTGCTCTTGTCGGTGTGGCGCTGAGGCCGTGGCTCGCACCGCGCTCGTCGCCGGCGCGTCCGGGCTGGTCGGAGGCCACGTGCTGCGGCGCTTGCTCGGGGATCCAGGCTACGACCGCGTCACCGTCCTGTCGCGCCGGGAGCTGCCGCTCGCGCACGCGAAGTTGACGCAGCGCCTGGTGGATTTCGAGCACCTGGCGCAGCTCGCCGACGTTCCGCGGGTGCACGACGTCTTCTGCTGCCTCGGCACGACCATCAAGCAGGCCGGTTCCACCGACGCCTTCCGCAAAGTGGATCTGACCTATGTGGTCGAGCTCGGGCGGGTCGCCGCCCGGCACCGGGCGTCGCAGTTTCTGCTCGTCACGGCGCTCGGTGCCGACCCCAATTCACGCGTGTTCTACAGCCGCGTGAAGGGAGAGACGGAAGCAGCGGTGCGGCGATTGCCGTTCGACGGGATCCACATCTTCCGACCGTCCTTCTTGCTGGGCGCGCGCGCCGAGCGCCGATGGGGCGAGTGGCTCGCTGGGCTGCTGACCCCTCTCGTCTCCTGGGCGCTCGTGGGCCCCCTGGCCCGCTACCGCCCGATCCCCGCGACGGCCGTGGCTCAAGCCATGGTGCGTGTCGCGCGCGAGGCGGCGGGCGGCGCGCACGTGTACGAGTCGGACGCGATCCGGCGCCTCGCCGCTCGCTAGCGCCGCCCGATCTCGACCGGTCCATTGGTCGTTACCACGCGCACGGGCGCGCCACCCGCGCCCAGCGTCGTCGTGATCCGGCGACCGATGCGCCCCTGGACCGTCATGGTGAGCGGGAACGCGACGCTCATCGGCCCGTTCACCGTGCCGAGCTCGAGTTCGGCCGCGTACCCCTCGGGGATCGCGAGGTGCACCGGCCCATTCGTCGTCTCGGCATCGAGGCCCGCCCCGTCCCAGCGCTCACCCGTGAGCACGATGTGAAGCGGTCCATTGATAGTGTGGGCGTGCACGTCCCCTCCCACTCCGTCGAGCGACACCGGTCCGTTGTATGCCTGGAGGGTCATGCGGCCGGTCACGTCCCGCACCGCGATCGGCCCGTTGTGGGTATCGAGTCGCAAGTCGGAGCGCCGCGGCGCGTAGATGACAAAACTCACGCCCCAGGACTCGCGGTGGCCGGCGGTCGGTCCTGACGCGCTGATCGTCCCCGCCGTCACGATCCGCAACTCGCGCGCGAGTGCCAGGGCTTCCTCGGCCGCGGCGGCATGCGTCTCGATGCGGGCGTGCACTTCGATGCTGTCCCGCCCCCAGCCCTCCACGGCGACCGCACCATTGGGGCCGGGATCGACGCCGATCGTTCCACCACGGGCGAGCGTCACGATCCGCACTTCGCAATGCTGGATTCGCGATTCGTCCCAGTGCTCACGGCATTGCGCCAGCCAGCGAGCGTCGGCGGCACTTTGGGCGGGCAGCACCGTCACGGTCAGGGCAGCGAGGATGGGAACGGCGGCGAGCACGCGAGACACCATGGCACCTCCAGGCACGGGTAGATCGCTCCACCGGCTTTGACAGCCACCGCGCGGCAATGGTTGCAGCGGGGCTAACCGGCTCGGCCGCCCTGCCCCATAATCCCTCCGTGCGGTTCCCCCACCCCCTGACATTGCTCACGGGTTGCGTGCTCGCCGCCGCGCTCGCGAGCCACCTGCTCCCGGCGGGCGAGTACGACCGCCGGACCGACCCCACCACCGGACGCAGCGTCGTGGTGGCCGGCACGTATCACCCGGTGCCGCCGCGGCCGGTGGGCCCGTTGCAGGCCCTGGTCGCGATCCCCCGGGGCATGGCCGATGCCGCCGCCGTGATCTTCTTCGTGTTCCTCATCGGGGGCGCGTTCACGGTGGTGGACGACACCGGCGCGCTGCGCCAGGGAGTCGAGTGGCTGGTGCGCCGGGTCGGCCACTCCCAGGCGCTCGTTATTCCCGCGGTCTCGCTGGCGTTCGCGCTGGGCGGTGTGCTCGACAACATGAAGGAAGAGATCATCGCGCTCGTGCCGGTGCTGCTGCTGCTCACGCGCCGGCTGGGCGTCAGGCCGGTGACCGCGGTGGCGATGAGCCTCGGGGCGGCGGCGGTCGGTGCGGCGTTCAGCCCCATCAACCCCTTTCAGGTGGGGATCGCCCAGCAGCTCGCACAACTCCCCTTGCTGTCGGGGTCCGGGTTCCGGGTCGTGTTCCTCGTTGCCGCGCTCGGGATCTGGATCTGGGGAACGCTGCGCTACGCGGCCCGCAAGCGCGAACCCAGGAGCGCCACGGACTCTGAGGCAGGGGCCTTCGATCGGCGGCGCGGTGGCGTGCTGGTGCTCGTGCTCGTCGCGTTCGCAGCGCTGGTGCTGGGCGTGCTCCGCTACGGCTGGGGCTTCAACGAAATGGCCGCGCTGTTCTTCGTCATGGGCGTTACCGCCGGACTGGTGGGCGGGTTGGGCGTAACGGGAACAGCCGAGGCATTCGCCGCCGGGTTTCGCTCGATGGCCTACGCCGCCCTGCTGATCGGCTTCGCGCGCGCCATCTTCGTGACGCTCGCGGACGGGCGCATCGTCGACACGATCGTCCACGGCTTGTTCACGCCACTTGCGCAGCTGCCCCTCGGTTTCGCCGCCGTCGGCATGATGGCGGTGCACGTCCTGGTGCACGTCCCGGTGCCGAGCCCGAGCGGGCACGCGGTGTTGACGCTGCCGATTCTCGTGCCCCTCGCCGATCTGCTCGGACTGTCGCGCCAGGTGACGGTGCTCGCCTACCAGTACGGCGGCGGGCTGTGCGAGCTCCTCACCCCCACGAACGGCGCGCTCATGGCGATCCTCGCCGCCGCCGGGGTGCGCTACGAGGATTGGCTCCGGTTCGCCGTACCGTTGCTCGTCGGCCTGGGCGGTCTCGGCGCCGCGGCCATCGGGCTGGGCCTCGTCCTCGGCCTCCACTAAGTTCCCGCAGCCGCTCACCCTCGCCGGAGACGCCCATGTCACGAACCCTGTTGCGTTGTCTCGTGCCCCGCGTCGCCCTGGGGGCGCTCGTCGCGCCCGCGCTGGCGGCCCAGACGCCCGCACCACATCACGTCGCCGTGCCCACGGTCGCGCCCCGGCCCGCTGACGTAGCGACGGTGGGAGGCATGGTGCAGGCGTACTACGACGTGATCACGGGCCCGGCCGGCCAGCCGCGACAGTGGTCGCGCGATCGCTCTCTCTACATCCCGAACCTACGGTTCGTCGCGACCGGGGTCGCGCAGGGCCGACCCTACGCACGGGTCATGGACCACCAAGCGTTCGTCGACGGCTCGGACTCGCTGTTCGTCCACGACGGCTTCGTGGAGCGGGAGATCCACCGCGTGACGCGGTCGTACGGCAACATCGTCCAGGTCTTTAGCAGCTACGAGGAGCGCCGTACCGCGGACGGGCCGGTCGCGGGACGTGGCATCAACGCGCTGCAACTGTTCTGGGACGGCACGCGCTGGTGGATCGCGTCGGCGATCTGGTTCACCGAGGATCCGACGCACCCGATCCCGGGGGAATTCCTCCCCTAGGCGCCCCCGTGCGACATCAGCCGGCACGAAAGCGCCGCGGCACGCCGTGTTACACGCGCTGCGAGGTGCGAACAGCCGAGCGGCGGCGTGACGGAGCGCTCTCCGCTGCGACCGTTCGCGTTCGGGCGGGGGACGGGTGCGGGGCGACGCTCCAGGGTGCAGTTTGATGGCGACCCATCACGGAGCGTCGCTTGTCGAGCGATCGGCGTAGCAGTCTCCTCCTCGAGCTCTTCGACCGCGCCTTCGAGCGCCAGGCGTGGCATGGGCCGACGCTGCGCGGCGCCGTGCGCGGCCTTGCCCTGCGAGAGGCGCTGTGGCGTCCCGGCCGCGGACGTCACAACATCTGGGAGATCGTCCTGCACACTGCCTACTGGAAGTTCATCGTGCGCCGTCGGCTCGCGCGCGACCGCGCACTCGCCTTTCTTCGCGCCGCCGGCCAGATCCAGCTTCTCAAGCGGTTGCAGCGCGTATGACGCGAGGGCGAGCGTACGTCCAGCCGTCTCGGCATCGCCACCTGACGCTCGCGCGCGAGTCGGGCGTCGAGTCGCACCGCGCGCCCGGCTCACTCGCCCTTGAGCCGGTCGAGGTCGCGCCGCTCCCGCTTGGTCGGCCGACCTTTCCCTTCGTAGCGAAACGCCGGCGCCACCCGGAGCTCGTCCGCGAGCCGCTCACGCCGCCGCCGCCCATCGGCGTCCTCCTCGTACAGCGTCGCCGCGACAGCGGGCGGACCCCGCTGCTCCGCGAGGGCGCGCACCACCACGAGGTACTCAAACGGCCCGCGCCGGATCCGCAGGCGGTCGCCCACGGCGAGCGGCTTTGCCCGCTTCGGGCGTTCGCCGTTCAGCTCGACCTTGCCGCCCCCGACGGCGGCCGCGGCAAGCGCCCGCGTCTTGAAGAAGCGCGCGGCCCACAGCCAGCGATCGAGCCGGACTCGCGTCGCGTGCACCATTGGTTGATCCCTCGGCCCTCTCCACGCGCGGGGCGGCTCATGCGTATACTCCGAGAGCCACGAGTCCCGCCTCAACTCTTTCACCCAGAGCCAATGCCCGCTCGGATGCCGACGCCCCGGCCAGCCGCCCTGCTCCGTCGTGGGTATGCCGGGCCGTTTCGGCTCGAAACGCTCGGCGTGGGCCTCGTGGGACTGGTGGCGGCCTGCGGGACCCCCGGCGTGCGCGGGGTTGCGGGGACGGCGCCCGCGCCCCATGTGGCCTGGACCGCGCCGCGCCAGCCGGTCACCGCCGCGCCCCCCTTGCCGCAACCCCAGGTCCCGCCCGACATCGCCGAGCGGGTCGCCCAGCTCAGGCTTACGGACGTGATCGACATCGCGCTGCGCAATAACACCGCGACCAGCGCCGCGTGGGCTGATGCTCGAGCCGCGGCGGCGAGCTACGGCGCGGCGATGGGTCAATACTATCCCACCATCGCGGTGAACGGCAACGCGCAGGCGCTCAAGACGGTCCCCTCCAACGTCCCCGTCTCGCTCACGCGCCAGTTCTACAGTGCCACGCTGACCGTGTCGTGGCTGCTCTTCGACTTCGGCGGTCGCTCGGGCTCGGTCGGCGCGGCGCGCGAGGCCCTGCTCGCCGCCGACTGGACCCACAACGCCACCCTGCAGAGCGTCGTCCTCGGCGTCGAACAGGCGTACTTCGACTACCTAGCCGCCAAAGCGCTCCTCGCCGCACAGCAGACGACCGTGAAGGAGGCCCAGACCAACCTCGAGGCCGCGCAGCAGCGGCACGCGGTCGGTCTCGCGACGATCGCCGACGTGCTGCAGGCGAAGACCGCGCGGTCGCAGGCCCAGCTGGCGCTCGAGGCCACAGAGGGACAGCTCCAGACCACGCGGGGAGCGCTGGCACTTTCGATGGGACTCCCGGCGAATGTGCCGTACGACATCGGCCTGCCGTCCGACACGACGCTCCCCTTAGGCATCACCGATAGTATCGACACCCTCATCACGCACGCGGTGCGCGAGCGCCCGGATCTCGCCGCGGCCCGCGCGCAGGTCGCAGCCGCGCAGGCGCGCCTCAGCGTGGCGCGCGCGCAGGCGCTACCCTCACTCAGTGTGGGGGGGAACACCGGAGAGACCTACTTCCTCAACAGTTCGACCTCCGGCAACGGCTACACGGCGAGCGTGACCCTCTCGATCCCGGTGTTTTCCGGCGGCGCACAGATCTACAACGTGCAAGCGGCCGCGGCCGCCGCGGACGCCGCCGCCGAGCGGGCCCGGGGCTTCGAGCAGCAGGTGATCTATCAAGTGTTCAACGCCTACTATGCGCTGCGCACTGCCACCCAACAGGTGAGCACCAGCGCCGACCTGCTCGCCAGCGCGACGCAGTCGGAGCAGGTGGCGCTCGGCCGCTACCGGGCGGGGGCCGGCAGCCTGCTCGACCTCCTCACCGCGGAGGCAGCCCTGGCCAACGCCCGGGCGCAGGCGATCACGGCGCGCTTTTCCTGGTCCGTCGCCCTGGCGCAGCTCGCCCGCAACGCCGGGTTCCTCGGCCTCGACGGCGCCAGTCCGCTCCACGTGCGAACCGATTCGGCGGGATCGGGCAGGTAGCGACGGATGAAGCGCGCCAGCGCGATCGCGGCGTTCGTGCCGGCCGTCCTGCTCGGCTGCTCGCACCAAGGGGCGGGGAGTGCGTCCCGTGTGCCGGTCACGGTCGCCCACGCCGAGCAGCGGCCCGTCCCCTACGAGATCCTCGCCACCGGCACCGTGGAGCCACGCCAGACCGCGTCGGTTCAGGCGCAGGTGACCGGCGTCCTCACCCGGGTTGCGTTCCGCGAAGGGGACGACGTAGCGGCGGGGCAGATCCTGTTCCAGATCGAGGCGCGGCCGTTTCAGGCGACGCTCGACCAGGCCCGGGCGGTACTCGCCCGCGACCAAGCGCAGGCCCAGAATGCCGCGCTCGACGCCGAGCGCTACGCGGCCCTCGTCAAGCAGGACTATGTCACCAGATCGGACTACGAGGCGCGGCGCGCCACAGCAGAGGCGTTGCAGGCGGCCGTGCAGGCCGACTCCGCCGCGGTCGCCACTGCGCAACTCAGCCTCGACTGGACGACGGTGCGGGCCCCGATCTCGGGCCGTACTGGGCGGCTGCTCGTCCGCGAAGGGAATCTGGTACGGGCGAGTGCGGCGGACCCCCTCGTCGTGATCCACCAGCTGCGTCCTATCCTGGTGCGGTTCGCGGTCCCGGAGCAATACCTCGGCGATATCCAACGCTACCGCCAGAACCGGCTGCCGGTGTTCGTGAGCCCGTCGAAGACGGACACCGTGTACCAGGAGGGCCTGCTCACGTTCGTGGACAACAGCGTCGACACGACCACCGGCACGGTGTTGCTCAAGGGTGAATTCGCCAACCGCGAGACCGCGCTCTGGCCGGGCGAGTTCCTCGGCGTGCGGCTACAGCTGTATATCGAACAGCAGGCGCTAGTCGTGCCGTCCCAGGCAGTGATGACCGGTCAGCAGGGGACGTATGTATTCGTGCTCAACCAGGACGGCACGGCGCGGTCCCAGCCCGTCACGGTCGAGCGCGCGGCCGGGGCGTATGCCGTGATCAGCCAGGGGGTGCGGCCGGGAGACGAGGTCGTCACCGACGGCCAAGTGCGCCTCGTCTCGGGAGCGGCGGTCGAGGTGAAGGGCGTGGCCGACCCGGCCCGCGAAGTGGAGGCCCAGAAATGAACATCTCTGCGCTGTTCATCCGCCGGCCCGTCATGACGACGCTCGTCATGATGGGCATCCTCGTGTTCGGGCTGATGGCCTACCGGCTGCTGCCGGTAAGCAATCTCCCGAACGTGGACTTCCCCACCATCACGGTGAGCGCGAGCCTCCCCGGCGCCAGCCCCGAGACCATGGCCTCGGCCGTCGCGACGCCGCTCGAGAAGCAGTTCTCGACGATTGCGGGCGTCGACCAGATGACGTCGTCGTCGAACCTGGGCAGCACAAACATCACCCTCGTGTTCACGCTGGACCGCAATATCGATGCGGCGGCCCAGGACGTGCAGGCGGCGATCTCCAAGACGCTGCGCCAGCTGCCGACCGGCATCGTGCCGCCGTCGTACCAGAAGGTGAATCCCGCCGACCAGCCCATCGTCTACTACGCCATGAGCTCGGGCACGCTGTCGCTCCCCGAGCTGGACGAGTACGCCGAGACCTTCATCGCGCAACGACTGTCGACCGTCGACGGCGTGGCGCAGGTCAACGTGTACGGCGCCGCGAAGTATGCCGTGCGCATCCAGCTCGATCCCAAGGCGCTGGCGACGCGTGAGCTCGGGATCGACGAGGTCGCAAGCAGCGTCGCCGCCGGCAACGTGAACTTGCCGACCGGCATTCTCTGGGGGCCACATCGGGCCTATACGGTGCAGGCGAACGGGCAGCTCCAGGACGCGGCCGAGTTCCGGCCCTTAGTCATCGCCTATCGCAACGGTGCCCCTGTCCACCTCAGCGATGTCGGGCTCGTGCTCGACGACGTGCAGGACAACAAGAGCGCCGCCTGGTTCAACGGCAACCGCGCCATCGTGCTCGCGATCCAGCGGCAGCCGGGCACCAACACGGTCGCCGTCGCGAGCCGCGTGCGGACGGTCATGGAGCGGCTCAAGCAGCAGCTCCCCGGGTCCGTAGACTTGCAGCTCCGCTTCGACCGCTCCGACTCGATCCGCGCGTCGCTCGCGGACGTCCAGTTCACGCTGCTGTTGACCTTGGGCCTCGTTGTCCTCGTGATCTTCTTGTTCTTGCGCAACCTCTCGGCGACCATCATTCCGAGTCTGGCCCTGCCGTTCTCGCTCGTCGGCACGTTCGCCGTGATGTACGCGCTCAACTACAGCCTCGACAACCTCTCGATGATGGCGCTCACGCTGTCGGTGGGATTCGTGGTGGACGACGCCATCGTGATGCTCGAGAACATCGTCCGACACCTGGAGAAGGGGACGCCGCCGCTGGAGGCGGCGTTCGCCGGGTCGCGCGAGGTGGGCTTCACGATCCTGTCGATGACGCTGTCGCTCGCGGCGGTGTTCATCCCGGTGCTGTTCATGGGCGGGATCGTCGGGCGGCTGTTTCACGAGTTCGCCGTGACCATCGGCGCTGCCATTCTGGTGTCCGGTGTCGTGTCGCTGAGCCTCACGCCGATGCTGTGCAGCCGCTTCCTCAAGCCGCCGCGGGAGGCGCAGCACGGGCGGTTCTACGCGGCGTCGGAGCGCCTGTACCAGCGGGTGCTGCACGGGTATGAACAGAGCCTCGCCTGGGTGATGCAGCGCCGCCCTGCCGCGCTCGCCCTGTCCGGTGCCATCCTCGTCGCCACGGGCGTCCTGTTTTGGGCCGTCCCCAAAGGGTTTCTCCCGAGCGAGGACAACGCGCAGATCGGCGGGACCACGGAGACCGTCGAGGGCACGTCGTTCGACGAGCTGGTTCGCCATCAACTGCAGGTGATGGCGGTCCTGCAGCAGGATCCCAACGTGGAAGGCACGATGTCGTTCCTGGGCGGCGGCACGATCAACCAGGGGCGCATCTTCATGCAGCTCAAGCCCCGCTCGCAGCGCCGCATGAGCGTGGACGAGCTGATTCGCTACCTCAATGCCAAGCTGGCCGGTATCCCCGGCATTCAGGTGTTCCTGCAGAACCCGCCGCCGATTCAGATCGGCGGCCGCCGCACCAAGAGCCTGTACCAGTACACCCTGCAGAGCCCCGACCGGCGTGCCCTGGAGGACAACGCGACAAGGCTCGTCGCCGAGCTGCGCAAGCTGCCGGACCTGCTCAACGTCACGAGCGACCTGCAAGTCTCGAACCCCCAAGCCACCGTCATCATCAACCGCGACCGTGCCGGGGCGCTCGGGGTCACCGCCCAGCAGGTGGAGGAAGCGCTGTACGACGCCTACGGGTCGCGCCAGGTCTCGACGATCTACACGGCCACCAATCAGTACTGGGTGGTGATGGAGCTCCTGCCCCAGTACCAGCAGGATCTCGCCGCGCTGAGTCAGCTGTCCATCCGGGGGCAGGGCCACACGCTCGTCCCGCTCGCGTCGCTCGCGACCCTGGGCTCGAGCGTCGGCCCGCTCACCGTGAACCACGCCGGGCAGCTGCCGGCGGTCACGGTGTCGTTCGACCTGCGGCCAACCGTCGCGATCGGCAGCGCCGTCGCCCAGGTGGATCGCGTCGCCCGCCGGCTGCTGCCGGCGAGCATCACCACGAGCTTCGCGGGCACCGCGCAAGCGTTCCAGTCGAGCCAAGCCGGCCTGCTGGCGTTGCTCATCCTCGCGGTGCTGGTGATCTACATGGTCCTGGGCATTCTGTACGAGAGCTTCATTCACCCCATTACCATCCTCTCGGCCCTGCCGTTCGCCGCCTTCGGCGCCCTGCTGACGCTGCTCCTGTTCCGCGTGGAGCTCAGCGTGTACGCGTTCGTGGGCGTGATCATGCTCGTGGGGCTCGTGAAGAAGAACGGCATCATGATGATCGACTTCGCGCTCGAGGCGCAGCGCAACGAAGGGAAATCGCCGACCGAGGCGATCCTGCAGGCGTGCAGCATTCGGTTCCGACCGATCATGATGACGACGATGGCGGCGCTGATGGGCACGCTGCCGATTGCGCTCGGCGTGGGCATTGGCTCCGAGTCGCGGCGCCCGCTCGGCATCGCCGTCGTGGGCGGACTCGCGTTCTCGCAGCTGATCACGCTCTACGTCACGCCGGTCATCTACACCTACATGGACGAGCTGCCGCAGTGGCTCGGCCGACGCTCGCGCGAACGCACCGCACTGCGCCAGACGCCGGCCGCGGCGCCGGCGCCGGCAGACTGACGGGTCGTATTACCGCGGCCCCCGCGGACGGCTAAGTTTCGGGTGTTTTGTCCCGGCTTCGGAGGGACTCGTCGTGCACGAGTGGCAAGTGTGGTTCGTCGCCGCCCTGCTCCTGTTCGTGGCCGAGATGATCGCGCCCGGGTTCTGGCTCTTGTCGGTGGCGGTGGGCGCCCTGGCGGCGGGGCTCGTCGCGCTCGTGCTGCCGGGCGTGCTCGCGCCGGCGCTGACGTTCGCGGCCGGCACGTTGCTCTCCCTCCTGGCCATCCGGCCCTTCCTGCTGCGCCGCCTGCATCCGACTGGCAGCGAGATCAAGACCAACGTGGACGCGCTCGCGGGGAAACTTGGGATCGTGTCGGAGCGCATCGACCCGGGAACCGGCAAGGGGCGGGTGATGGTCGAGGGCGAGGACTGGCGCGCGGCCGCGCTCATGGACGTGCCGCTCGAGCCCGGCACCCGGGTCATGGTCGTCCGAGTAGAGGGCGCGACCCTGTACGTGGATAAGGAGACGTGACCGAATGGACAACATCGGCGCGCTGATCGTGCCGGCCGCGATCGTGCTGTTCGCGATCTCCATCGTCGCGCGCGGGATCCGCATCGTGCAGCAGGCACAGACCATGATCATCGAGCGGCTCGGGAAGTACCACCGCACCCTTTCCTCCGGGGTCAACCTGATCATCCCGCTCATCGACCGACCGCGGGCGATTGACTGGCACCAGGTGATCGTCACACCCGCGGGGGACTCGTTCGCGCGCCACTTCCGCACCGACAAGATCGACTTGCGGGAGACCGTCTATGTGTTCCCCCGCCAGAACGTGATCACGAAGGACAATGTGGTCGTCGAGATCGACGCCCTGATCTACTCCCAGATCACCGACCCGGTGCGCGCGACCTACGAAATAGCGAACCTGCCGGACGCGATCGAGAAGCTCACCCAAACGACGTTGCGCAACGTGATCGGCGAGATGGAGCTGGACCACGTGCTCTCCTCGCGCGACACGATCAACGCCAAGCTGCGCGAAATCCTGGACGAGGCCACCCACAAGTGGGGCGCGAAGGTGAGCCGGGTCGAGCTCAAGGACATCAACCCCCCGCGGGACATCCGGGACGCGATGGAAAAGCAGATGCGGGCGGAGCGCGACCGACGGGCGGCGATCCTCACGGCCGAAGCGGAGAAGCAGTCGCGCATCCTCCAGGCAGAGGGGATCCGGCAATCCGAGATCAACAAGGCGGAGGGGGAGAAACAGGCGCGCATCCTCGCCGCCGATGCGGAGGCCGTCTTCCGCCTCAAGGTCGCCGAGGCGGAGGCCCAGGCGATCGAGCGGATCACCAGCGCGATCAAGGGAACCGGAGGCGATCCGGCGCGGTATTTGATCGCGATCCGCTACCTCGAGGCGCTGAAGGAGATGGTCTCGGGGACGAACAACAAAGTGGTGTACCTACCCTACGAGGCGACCGGCGTGCTCGCCTCGCTCGGCGGCATCCGCGAAATGCTCGCCGGCCCATCGGAGGGGAAACAGACGTGAGCAACGCGAAGGTCCTGACGGCGGGGGTCGTGGCCCTGGCCCTGAGCGGCCCGGCGCTCCACCGCCCGCACGCCGCGACACCCGCATGCGCGGCCGATAACGGCGGCATCACGCTCCCGGACGGGTTCTGCGCCGTCGTCGTCGCCGATGAGGTCGGCAGCCCGCGCCACCTCGCGATCGCGCCGAACGGCGACGTGTTCGTGGCGCTGCTCGGTCGCCCGCGCGGCGGCGTGCTCGCGCTGCGGGACACGACGGGCGACGGCAAGGCCGACGTCACGGACCACTTCGGCTCGGAAGGCGGCACCGGGATCGCGCTCGGCCCGGGCGTGCTCTACTTCAGCTCCGCCACGACCGTGTACCGCTACGCGCTCCGGCCCGGCACGCTATCCCCGCTCGGCGACCCGACGACCATCGTCCGCGACCTGCCCGCGGGCGGCCACAGTGCGCGCAACCTCGCCCTCTCGGCCGACGGGCGGACCCTGTTCGTCAACGTCGGCTCGGCGTCCAACTCCTGCCAGGTCAACGACCGCGCGGCGGAATCGCCGGGCCAGGACCCCTGCCCAGAACTCGCGACCCGCGCGGGGATCTGGCGGTTCGATGCGACCAAGCCGGGCCAGCGGGAGGCGGACGGGACGCACTACGGGACCGGGATCCGCAACGCCGTCGGGCTCGCGCTCGCGCCCGACGGTCAGCTCTGGTCCACGCAGCACGGCCGTGACCAGCTGGGCCAGAATTGGCCCAAGCTGTTCACGATCGAGCAGAGCGCCGAAAAACCGTCCGAGGAGCTGTTGCGGGTGAACGCGGGCGACGACTTCGGCTGGCCGTACTGCTATCACGATCTCGAGCTCGGCCATCTCGTGCTCGCGCCCGAGTACGGCGGCGACGGCAAGCAGGTGGGCCGCTGCGCCGAAAAGCACGAGCCCGCCGTCGCGTTCCCCGGTCACTGGGCGCCCGATGGCTTGACGTTCTACACCGGCACGCAGTTCCCCGCGCGCTACCGGGGCGGAGCCTTCATCGCGTTCCACGGCTCGTGGAACCGCGCGCCCCTGCCGCAGGCCGGCTACCGCGTCGTGTTCGTGCCGTTCAAGGCCGGCCAGCCGGTCGGCACGTACGAGACCTTCGCCGACGGGTTCTGGCACGAGAACGGCGCCGGCCCGCAGCACCGGCCGGTGGGCGTGGCCGTCGGACCGGACGGGTCGCTCTACGTCACCGACGATGCGGCGGGGCGGATCTGGCGGGTGATGTACAAGGGGAGCCCGGGGCGGCCCTAAGCGGCCATGGCCGGGTACTCGTCCCGCTCGCTCGTCGACAAGCTCGGGATCAAGGAAGGCTGGCGGATCGCGATCCTCAACGCGCCGGCCGGCTACGCGCGCACCCTCGGCACGCTGCCGGCCGGATTGCGCCGGACACCCCGCCCGAGGGGACCGCTCGATTTCGTTCAGTTCTTCACGCGCGAGCGACGCGCGCTCGAGCGTCGCTTCCCGACGCTCGGGCGGGCGCTCGCGCCGGCCGGGATGCTCTGGGTCTCGTGGCCCAAGCGAGCGTCGGGCGTGACGACCGATCTCACGGAAGACGTAGTCCGCACGATCGGCCTCGCGCACGGGCTCGTGGACGTGAAGGTGGCGGCGGTGGACGCCGTGTGGTCGGGGCTCAAATTCGTGCGCCGCTTGCGGGACCGCTAGCCGGAGGTGCCCGGGTGTGCGCGGCGCGCGTGGCTCGCGCCCCCGGGGCCTCGCGCTAGATTGGGCTCCGATGCCCGAGCTCGTGACCGCCCCGCCGCTCACCAAGCTCTCCGAAGAGGAGGAGCTGTTCCGCGACACGGTGCGCGGCTTCGCCGAGCGCGAGGTCCGGCCGCGCGTCGCCGCGATGGAACGAGCCGCAGCCATCGAGCCCGCCCTGCTCGCGAAATGCTTCGAGCTGGGCCTCATGGGAATCGAGACCTCCGAAGCGCTCGGCGGGTCCGGTGGCAGCTTGCTCCTGACGGTGCTCGCTGTGGAGGAGCTGTCCGCCGTCGACCCGGCGGTCGCGATTTTCGTGGACGTGCAGAACACCCTCGTCAACACCCTGCTGCGCAAATGGGCGAGCGAGGCGCTCCAGCGGCGCTACCTGCCGCGCCTCGCGAGCGACCTGCTCGGCGCCTACGCGCTCTCGGAGCCCGAGTCGGGGTCCGACGCCTTCGGGCTCCAGACCCGGGCCACGCGGGCCGGCGACAAGTGGATGCTCGAGGGCCGCAAGCTGTGGATCACGAACGGGGCCGAGGCAGGCCTGTTCGTGGTCTTCGCCAACGCGGACTTCGCGAAGGGGTACAAGGGGATCACGGCGTTCGTGGTGGAGCGCGGCTTCCCGGGCTTCGCCGTCGGCAAGAAGGAGGACAAGCTCGGGATCCGCGCGTCGAGCACCTGCGAACTGATCCTCGACGGCTGTGAGGTGCCGGCGACACACGTGGTGGGGGAGGTCGGGATGGGGTACAAGGTGGCGATCGAGACCTTGAACACGGGCCGGATCGGCATCGGCGCACAGATGATCGGCGTCGCGCGCGGCGCACTCGGCGCCACGCTGCGCTACGCCAAGGAGCGCCGCCAGTTCGGCAAGCCCATCGGGGCGTTTCAGGCCGTGCAGTTCCAGCTCGCCCAGGCGGCGACGGAGCTCGAGGCCGCGCGGCTGATGGTGTACAACGCCGCGCGGCTGGAGGATGCGGGCGAGCCCTACACGATGCAGGCGGCGATGGCGAAGCTGTTTGCCTCGCAGGTGGCCGAGCGCGTCACCTCGCTCGCGGTCGAGTTGTTTGGCGGCTACGGATACACCAAGGAGTATCCGGTCGAGAAGTTCTACCGCGACGCGAAGATCGGTGCGATCTACGAGGGGACGAGCAACATGCAGCTGCATACGATCGCCAAGCAGCTCCTGACCTAGGTCCCGCGCGTGCACACCGCCCAGCGCACCCAGTCCTTCACGGAGTCGGTCATCCGCGGCATGACCCGGCTCGCGAGCGAGCACGGGGCGATCAACCTCGCCCAAGGGTTCCCGAACTTCCCCGCGCCCGCTGTGCTGAAGGACGCGGCCGTGCAGGCGATCCGCGACGACGTGAACCAGTACGCGATCACGTGGGGCGCCAAGCGGTTGCGCGACGCGGTGGCCCGCAAGTACGCGGAGTGGTACGGCCTGAGGGTCGATCCCGAGACCGAGATCACGGTGACGTGCGGCGCCACCGAGGCCATGGCGTCCGCCCTGCTCGCGATCGTCGACCCCGGGGACGAGGTGATCGTGTTCGAGCCGTTCTACGAGAACTACGGGCCCGATGCGATCCTGTGCAGCGCGAAACCGGTTTACGTACCCATGGCCGCGGGTGAGGAGCTCGACCTGGAGCGGCTGGCCGCGGCGTTCTCGCGACGCACGCGCGCCATCATCGTGTGCACGCCCAACAACCCCACCGGCCGCGTGCTGTCGCGACCCGAGCTCGAGCGCATCGCCGAGCTGTGTCGCCGCCATGACGCGTACGCCGTGACCGACGAGATCTACGAGCACATCTACTACGAGGGCGAGCACGTCCCGCTCGCGACGCTCGACGGGATGCGCGAACGCACGATCACGATCAGCGGCGCGTCCAAGACGTTCAGCGTCACGGGCTGGCGCGTGGGCACGATCGTCGCGCCTCCCCCCGCGACCGACGCGATCCGCAAGGTGCACGACTTTCTCACCGTGGGCGCGCCGGCGCCGCTGCAGGAAGCGATCGCCGTGGGGCTCGAGACCCTGGGCGACGACTACTACGAGTCGCTCGCGCGCGCCTACCGCGCGCGCCGCGACTTGTTGTGCCGCGCGCTCGTGGATGCCGGGTTCCGGTGCACGCCGCCGCAGGGCGCCTACTACGTGCTGGCGGACTTCTCAGCCCTTTCGCCGCTTCCCGACGACGAATTCTCCTTCTGGCTGACGAAGGAGGGCGGCGTCGCTCCGGTGCCCGGATCGAGTTTTTTCAGCCGTCCCGAGTTGGGGCGGCGGCTGGTCCGGTTTGCCTTCTGCAAGACGGAGGAGATGCTGGGAGAAGCGGCCCGGCGGCTCGCGCGCGTGGCCGAGCTGGCGCGCGCGGGGCGCGCGGGGCAGGCCGGGCGCGCGCTGCGGACCTAGGCCACGCGCGACGCGCGCACCGCACGCCGCTCGCGCTTCAGGGGGCCGGGCGGGCCTGTGTCGCCCTTTACCACCCCCCCGGCACACCCCACATTCCCCGCCCATATGCCCGACCACCAACCCTACGTCGACCCCAGCGAGTCGCCAGCCGAGCTTACGGCACGCGCGCTGATCCTCGGCGCGATCCTGGGCCTCATTTTCGGTGCGTCGAACGTGTACCTGGCGCTCAAGATCGGCCTCACCGTGAGCGCCTCGATCCCGATCGCCGTCCTCTCGATCACCATCTTTCGCGCGCTCGGCCGGACGTCGATCCTCGAGAACAACATCGTGCAAACGACCGGCTCGGCCGCCGACTCGGTGTCCGCGGGGATCGTCTTCACCGTGCCCGCGATCCTGTTGATGGGCTACGACCTGGAGATCTCCCGGGTCGCCGTGCTCGCGATCGCCGGCGGGCTGCTCGGCATCCTGATGATGATCCCGCTCCGACGGGCCCTCATCGTGCAGGAGCATGGCAAGCTTCCATACCCGGAGGGGACCGCCTGCGCCGAAGTGCTGATCGCCGGGGAGCGCGGCGGGATCCACGCGAAGACCGTATTCCAGGCGTTCGGGATCGCCTTCGGCTACAAGTTTCTGATGACGGCGCTGAGGCTCTGGCCCGAGTACCCCACCAAGGTGCTGCGGTGGTTCAAGGGCGCCGAGGTCCGGATGGAAGTGGGACCGGAGCTCATGGGCGTGGGCTACATCATCGGGCCGCGCATCGCGGGCTACCTGTTCGCGGGCGGCTGCTTCGCGTACCTGGTGCTGATGCCGACGATCAAGCTGTTCGGCGAGAGCATGCTCGCCCCGATGTATCCCGCCACGGCCCTGATCAAAGACATGTCGGCCGGGGAGATCCGTGCGGCGTACGTGTTCTACATCGGGGCGGGAGCGGTGGCGACGGGCGGGATCATCGCGCTGGCGCGTGCGCTTCCGACCATCGTGGGGGCGTTCCGCGCGGGATTCGCAAGTCTGCGGCAGAGCCGCGCCGGCCAGGCCGTCGCCCAGCGACTCCGCACGGACGACGACCTGCCCATCACGCTCACGGTGCTGGGGTCGCTCGTCCTGGCCTTCGGGCTGGTGCTGCTGCCGCAGCTTAAAGTGAACCTGCTCGGGGCCGGGCTGATCGTCGTATTCGGGTTCTTCTTCACGACCGTCTCGTCCCGCATCTGCGGCCAGATCGGCAGTTCCGCGAACCCGATCTCGGGCATGACCATCGCGGCGCTCATCGGCACCTGTGTTGTGTTCCTGTTACTTCATTGGACCGGCATCGACCACCGGGTGCAGGCGATCTCCATCGCCGCCGTCATCGCGGTCGCGGCGGCGAATGGCGGCAACACCTCTCAGGATTTGAAGACCGGCTTCCTGATCGGCGCGACGCCGCGCCGCCAGCAGATCGCAATCCTCATTGGAGCGCTGGTGTCGGCCCTCGCCGTGGGGTGGACGCTCACGTTCCTCAACCAGTCCTACACCTACGAGGTTCCGGAAACGCACCCCGGTTTCACGGCCCCCGCCGCGACCTGCTGCCCGGTCAACAAGGACGTCGCGCTGCTCGACCAGCACGCCTCGGGGTTCCACGTCGCGGGCCGCGACTCAATTGACCACAACCGCTATCAGGTGATCCGGGTGTATGCCGAGACCGATGGCGTGCCGCCCGGGAAGTACCTCGTCGACTCCGCCAGCCGGCAGATCCGCTACGTGGTCGATCCCGGCATCGGCGGTCGCATCCGGCGCTCCGGTGACCACGAGCTTCCCCGCCTCGACTCACCCAAGGCAACGCTCATGGCGCTCATCACCGACGGCATCCTGACCCAGCGACTGCAGTGGACCTTCGTGCTGATCGGGGTGTTCATCTCGATCGCCATCGAGCTGGTGGGCGTCCAGTCGCTCCCCGTGGCGGTGGGGGTGTACCTGCCGATCTCCACGTCGGCGGGGATGTTCGCGGGCGGCCTCATCCGCTGGCTGGTCGAGCGCAAGGTCACGGCCGAGGCCCGCTCGCTCGCCGAGATCGAGTCCGGGACGGGGGTGCTCTTCGCGAGCGGCCTGATCGCGGGTGGCGCCATCGCGGGGATCCTGGTGGCGGCGATCGCCGGCGCCAAGGGCAGCGCCGACTGGCTGGCGGACACGGTCGGGCTCGCGCACCGGTTGGGTGGTGTGGCGACGTCCGGCCTGGTCTCGCTGCTCCTGTTCGGGCTGTTAGGGGCGCTCCTCTACCGCATCGGCCTCCGCCAGCAGTGATCCCCGGCACCGCCAGGGGATGCCGCGCGCCGCGACTCTACATTTCGGGATGCCTCGTCCACGGATCGCGTGATGCGCGTTGTCTCGCTGTTGCCGGCAGCGACGGAGATGGTCGCCGCGCTGGGCGCGGGCGGGATGCTGGTCGGCGTATCGCACGAGTGCGACTTCCCGCCCCAGGTGCGCGCGCTACCCCGCGTCACGCGCACCCGGGTCGACCGGGCCGAGCCCTCCGGCATGATCGACCGAGCGATGGCGGCTGCGAAACAGGCCGGCGTCTCGCCCGTCGAGATCGATCTCGACCTGGTGGCGCACCTCCGTCCCGACGTGCTCATCGGCCAGGCGGTGTGCCAGGTATGCGCGGCGGGGGAGGCCGAGTTGGCGCGCGTGGTCGCGACCCTGATGCCCACCCCGTGGGTGGTCACGCTGCACGCCCACACGCTCGATGGCGTGTTCGCCGACATCGCCAAGGTGGGCGCGGCACTCGAGCTGCGCGACGAAGCGGAAGAGCTTGTGGCGGGCTTGCGCTACCGCTTGCGCCGGGTGCGGGACCGGCCTGCCCCGGGGCCCAGGGTCCCGCGTGTGCTCGTACTCGAATGGTTGGACCCCCCCTATGTCGCAGGCCACTGGGTGCCTGAGCTGGTGACCCTAGCGGGCGGGCAGGACGTGGGGAGCGTGCCGGGCGAGCCGTCACGTCCCCGCTCGTGGGCCGAGCTCGCGGCGCTCGCGCCCGACGTGGTGGTCGTGGCGCTCTGCGGCTTCGACGTCCCCCGCGCCCGGATCGAGCTCGCCGCCGTCCGCTCCGAAGCTGCGGCGGTGGTGCTCGGCCGTCGCGTCGCCGTGATCGACGGCAACGCGTATACGTCGCGGCCAGGGCCACGCCTCGTGGATGCCGCCGCGGTCCTCGCCCGGGAGCTGCACGGATGACGCACCGGCGGCCGTGGGGGAGGGCTGGGCGCCGATGATCGTCGGCCTCATCGTCGCGTTGGGGGTCGTCGCGCCGCGCCAGCGGCCCACCCCAACCGACACCCTCCGCCTGGCAGCGGTCGGGGACATCAACCTCGGCCGCCGCCTCGCGCGGGCGCGACTCCTCGACGGCGACACGCTCTACGCGTTTCGCGCCGTGCGGGAGCTGCTCGCCGCGGACATCACGTTCGGCAACCTAGAGAGCCCCATCGCCCCGGACGCCAGCCAGCCGTCCGACACGGGCATCGTGTTCGCGGCGCCCCGCCTCGCCGCCGTGGCGCTGGCGCGCGCGGGGTTCGCCATCGTGAGCACAGCGAACAACCACGCCTGGGACGCGGGTCAGGCGGGCGTGACGGAGACGATGCGGCAGCTGACGCGCGCCGGCGTTCGCTTCGTCGGCTCCGGGTTCGGCCGCGACATGGCGGAGCAGCCCGTCATCCTCGAGCGGCGGGGCTGGCGGGTCGCGTTTTTCGGGGTCACCCGCGCCTGGAACCCCGCGCCGTACACCTTCTATCAGCACGCCGGTGCGAACTGGATCGCGTGGGGACAGCCGGCCTGGATCTACCCCGCCATCGGGGCGCTCCGGGCCAGCGGGCGGGCAGACCTCATCATCGTGAGTGTGCACGGCGGACAGGAGTACGTCGACGAGCCGCCCGACTACCTCCGAGAGTTCCTGCACGGACTGGTCGACGCGGGCGCCGACCTGGTGCTCGCGCATCATCCGCACGTGCTGCAGCCCGTCGTCTGGTACCAGGGGAAGCCGATCGTCCAATCCCTCGGTAACTTCGTGTTCGTGCAAGACGATCCGTGGACGCGACTGTCCGTGATCCTCCGCATCGTGGTGACCCCCGACCGCAGGATGCGGCTCTCGGCCATCCCCGTGCGCGTCGGCGCTCAGCCGACGCTGGCGACCGGCACGGCCGCTGACAGCGTGCACCGCCGCCTCCACCTACCCCTCTCGACCCCAACGGTCTCCAAACCATGACGCGCGACACCCTCGACTTTCTGAAGCGACTGCTCGACACGCCCGGCCCGTCCGGGTTCGAAACGGCACCGGCCCGCGTGTGGCGCGAGGAGGTCAAGGCATTCGCCGATCAGGTGACGGCCGATGTGCACGGCAACTCGGTGGCGGTGGTGAACCCCGAGGGGCGGCCGCGGCTGATGCTCGCCGGCCACATCGACGAAATCGGGCTGCAGCTCACGCACGTCGACGACGAGGGCTATCTGTACTTCGCTGGCATCGGCGGGTGGGACTCGCAGGTGCTCGTGGGCCAGCGGGTCGTGATCGCGGGCTCCAAGGGGTCGGTCCGCGGGGTGATCGGCAAGCAGGCGGTCCACCTGATGAAGCGCGAGGACCTGGACAAGGTCTCGAAGATCACCGACCTGTGGATCGACATCGGGGCGGCGAACAAGGCGGAGGCGCTCGAGCGCGTACGCGTGGGCGACGCCGCGGTGCTCGATGCGGACGTCCAGGAGTTCCCCAACGGCCGCATCGTCGCACGCAGCATCGACAACCGGATCGGCGCCTACGTCGTCGCCGAAGCGTTGCGCCTCCTCGCCCAGGACCGGCCCAAGCACGCTGGCGTGTTCGCCGTGGCGACGACGCGCGAGGAGATCGCGTGGACCGGCGGGGGAGCGCGCACGAGCGCAGTGGGGATCGACCCGGGCGTCGCCCTGGTGGTCGATGTCACACACGCGACGGACTGGCCCGGCGCCGAGAAGAAGCGCGCGGGGGAGCACAAGCTCGGGGGCGGGCCGGTGCTGGCGCGCGGCTCAGCGGTGAGTCCGGTCGTCTTCGAGCTGCTCGTGGCGTGCGCCGAGCACGAGAAGATTCCGTACAGCATTCAGGCCGCGCCACACGATACCGGCACCGACGCGGACGCGATCTATAACGCGCTGCGCGGCATCCCCACGGGGCTGGTGAGCGTCCCCAACCGCTACATGCACAGCCCCAACGAGATGGTCGCTCGGGAGGACCTCGCGCGGGCGGCGCGGCTGCTCGCCGCGTTCGCCCGCACGCTCGATCCCAAGGTGAGCTTCATTCCCGGTTGACGGGGGACGCAGCGAGGAACAGGCACGATTCCCCGCGCGGCCTGTTGCGCAGCGCCGCGCGGGCGCCGCGAGCCGCCGCGGGGCTAGGTGCGCGGCTTCCGCGCGAGCTGCGCGACGGCGGCGCGCGCCGCCGCTCGGACTTGCCGGTCGCCATCGTCGGCCAGCCCTTCGAGGGTGCCGTAGGCCGCCGGCGTACCCGCGAGCCGCAGGCCCTCAACGGCCGCGAGTCGCAGTGCGACGGGCTTGCGCCCGAAGATGCGGCCCGCCGGCTGCGCGCACTTGATCAGAGCCTGAACGGCGTCGGGACTCCCGATACGGCCCAGGGCGAGGATCAACTCGCGCACCACTGCCTCGTCCTTCTCCTCCTCCATCGCGACGACCAACGGCATCGCCAGCGCCAGCGATTTGCGCCCGCCGATCCCGAGCGCGACCTGCATCCGGACGTCCACCGCGGGGTCGCGCAACGCCCGGTGCAGCGGCTCGGCCACGCTCCGCGTCCCGATCTTCGCGAGTGCGAGGGCCACAGCCTTGCGCACCCGCTCGTCGGCGTGGCCCAGCCGCCGTGCCAGCGCCGGCACGGCCTCCTCCATCCCGAGCTCGCCGAGCAGCTCCGCCACATTGCGCACGACGAACCACTCCTGGTGGTCGAGCATGTGGACGAGTTGCTCGGTGCCCTCCGTCATCTGGCGTAGGGCGTCGAACGCCCCGCGCCGCTCCCCCACGGTGGGCGCGGCGACTAGGCGATCGAGCAGCACCTCCACGGCGTCCGCCCCGCCGCGCTGCAGTGCGGCAACCGCGTCGGCACGGTACTCCGGCTCCGATAAGAGGTGCGCCAGGAGGTCGAGCACCGCCTTCGAGTAGATGCGGCGCAGCGCGATCCCGTACTGTCGGCGCACCCCACTCGTCTCGGGGATGCTGCGCTCCACGCGAGTGATCCCGGCGATCACCCCGAGGAGCTGTGCGGACCGCTTCTGCTTTGCGGCCGTCTCGGCATGTTGCACCAGCGCAGCGAGCACGTCACCGACCATCGGCGCCGTGCGATTGCGCTCGAGCTCCGCGAGCAGCGCCGCGGCGCCGGCCGGCAGGGCAAGCGGTTGGCTGCTCGCGGCCGGGGCCAGTGGTAGGGCCGGCGGGGGCGGCGGGACCGGCGGGACCGGCGGCGCCGCTGCAGGCCCGGACGGGGGCGTGGCGGGAGGTGCCGGGGGAGCGAGCTCGCGCGCTCTGCCGATCGAGAGCGACAGGTCGGCCGGAGCCCGCTTATCCGGCGGGGGTGCAATGCGCCCCGACTCCGGCAACGCGTCGGCCGCGGGCGGCGGCGGCGGGTCGTGGGTCACAAGCGGTACGCCGCTGATCGGTACCGACTTGATGTCCCGCCACGACTCGCCGCGCAGAATCCCCTCGGTGCCGAGCGGGCGGGCCTCGCGATCGGGCGGGGCGTCGGGACCGGGCAACATGGCGTCGCGGTAATCGAAATCGTCGGGCGAGGCGACCGGTCGCGGGGGCGCCGCCTCGGGCGGCGGCACCATGACGAGGCGGATGCGATCCGCGCCGGCCGCGGCGAGGCGGCGCGCGACGTCCTCCGTCCCGGGCTGGTCCGCCAGCACCCTAAACAGCTCGAACAACTGCCCGGCTGGGGGATCGGCCGGGAGCCCGAGCTCCGCGACGCCGTGGAAGTCGAGCCGCTGCGCCAATTGGCTGTAGGACGCTCCTTCGCACACGATGCCGTTCACTTCGATCCCGCCCGCAGCGGATCGGAGCGTGACCGCGGTGTCCTTCAAGAGCTCGAGCAGCGCCCGGAACTCTGCTTTCTGGGTGTCCTTCGCCCCCGGGTCGCGAAACAGGGTCACACAGCGTGCGAACCGGGCGGCGATCGTCTCGACGGTCGGCATGGGGCCGGTCAATTTAGGGGCGGACCCTACCAGCGGCAACGCGGGCGAGCGCCTGTGCTGCGTCCGCCGCGCGGACCGGCCGCCCCGGGAGCTGGAGCGCAGCGGAGAGCGCCGCCACCGGGGGCGGCGCCAACCCAAGGGGCGCGAGCCGGTCGCCGGCCGCGAGCAGGTGGCGGAGTGGCTCGTCGCAGGCGAGGCGGCCGCGGTCCAGCACGAGTCCCCGCTCGAGCGTTTCGGCCGCGAACGTCAGATCGTGCGTGATCACGAGCAGCGCGACCCCTCCGGTGGACCGCTCGCCGAGCGCGCGCGCCACGCGGGCGCGGAGAGCTCGGTCGAGGCCGGCGGTCGGCTCATCGAGCACCAGCAGCGCTGGCTCGAGCGCCAGCGCACCCGCCAGGGCCGCCAGCTTGCGGAAGGCAGGCGGCAAGTCGTAGGGATGCTCGCGCGCTAGCCCTTCAAGCCCGAGTACGGCCAGGGCGCGCGCGACGCGCTCGTGCACCTCGGACAGGGCGAGGCCGAGCGCGCGGGGTCCGAAGCTCACGTCGTCCTGGAGCGTGCGCGCGAACAGCTGCTGGTCGGCGTGTTGGAACACGGAGCCGACGCGACGAGCGAGCGCTTCGGGCGCGCGGTCGCGCGTGTCCCAGTCGCCGACCCAGACGCTGCCCGCGCGCGGGCGCAGCAGGCCCGTGACGAGCTTGACGAGGGTCGACTTCCCGGCGCCGTTGCGGCCGAGTAGCGCGACCCGTTCTCCCGGCGCGAGCGTGAACGAGACGTCTGCGAGCGCCGGCGTAGCGCCGTAGGCGAACGAGACGTGATCGGCTCGGAGCGCCGGGCTCATCCCCACCGGCGCACCGCCTCGGCGAGCGTCGCGGGATAGGGCGCGGCGAGTCCTGCAGCGCGCCACACGCCCGCCACCGTGGTCCCGAGCCCGGCGGCGCACATGGCGTCCGTAGCGAGCAAGGAGTGCGTGCCCGCCTCGACGACGCGGCCGTTCTCGAGCCATACGACGCGGTCCGCCACTTCCGCGGCGCCGTCGAGATCACTCGTGGCGACGAGCACCGCCCTGCCCTCGCGAGCGGTCGCGTGCAGCAGCTGCCACACTGCCCGCGCTCCCGCGGGATCGAGCTCGGCCGTGGGCTCGTCACACAGCAGCAGTGCGGGGTCCATGGCCAGGATCCCGGCGACGATCACCCGCTGCAGCTCACCACCCGAGAGCGTCGCGGGATCGCGGGCCCGGAGGGGTGTGATCTCCAGCCGCTCGAGCGCACGCTCCACCTGGCGGGCGATCTCGTCCTTCGGCCAGCCGAGGTTCGCGGGCCCGAACGCAACCTCGTCCCACACGGTCGATGCCATGCCCGACAGTTGAGTCCACGGTGTGGGCAGGACGATCCCGCGGCGCGCCGCTCCGGTCGCGCTGCCCTCGCACGTGACGCGCCCTTCGAGCCGCCCTCCAAGCACCCGCGGCGCCAAATCGCCGGCGACGAGGAGCAGCGTCGAGGCGCCGGCACCCACCGGCCCCACGAGCGCGACCACTTCTCCGGCGGCGACGGCGAGCGAGACGTCCGCGAGCGCCGGCGCCGCCGTGGCCGGATACCAGAAGCTCACCCGCTCGAGCGTGAGGCGGGTCACGCGATCCGCCACACGAGCGCCGCGGCGCACCCGAGCGCCAGCCCCCAGCGCGCGACCCGCTCTGCGATCCGATCGGGCGGCGGCGCGAGCGGTGTGCGGCGAATCCCGGGCGCGAGCCCCCGGGTCTCGAGCGCCAGCGCCCGTTCGTCCACCTCGTGCAGGGCCGACAGGATGAGGGGCAGCGCCAAGGCGCGGAGCGCCCGCAGCCGGGTGGCGAGGCCGCCGCGCGGCGAGAGCCCGCGGCAGCGCTGCGCGTCGATCAGCCGCTGGGCGCGCGCCTTGAACAGCGGAACGGCGGAGAGCGTGGCCGCGAACAGGTACGCCACGCTCGCGCTCCACCCGGCGGCGACCATCGCCTCGACGAGCCGAGGGGGTGGCAGCACCGCCGCGACCCACACGAAACTGGCCGCCATCGTCGTGAGACGGAGCCCGATCGCCACCGTGGTCGCGACGTCGTGCAGGATCAGGAGGAACACCCAGAACGGCGCCGCCGTGAGGAGCGCCGGCCAGAGGCCGCGGCGCGCACCGGCCGAGCCCGCGAGTCCGAGCGCCACCACGGCGGCTCCCGCCCCGCCCGCCGGCGCCGGTAGGATCCAGGCCAACGCCGGCAGCGCCGCCGCGACGGCGAGGAGGGTGAAGGGGTGGAGCCGGCTCACGCCGCGCCGATCGCGCGCAGCGCCCAGGGGAAGCGAGCGGCGGCGCGGCGCGGGAGCGCGTGCAGGACCGAGGTCACGAGCGCGAAGCTCACCGCCTTGTCACCCACGTCGGCGAGCATGCTCCCGAAGAAGCAGGCGCCGAGCGGCGGCAGGCCGAGCGCCCGGCCGAGCGCCGTCGTGAGGGCGAGGCCGCCCGTCGTGCTACAGCCGAACACGAAGTAGGAGATCGGCGTCGACGTGGCGGCCGCGAGGACGCCCAGGCCGAGCCCAGCCGGGACCGCGGTTCGCCAGCTCCGGAACAGCCCCGCGCGCGCCGCCGCCCACGCGTACAGCGCCACGATGAGCTGCACCACAACGAACGGCCAGAACGTCGGATTGCGCAGCGTGTTCACCGCGGAGGTGACGATGCCCGTCGCCATCCCGACGAGCGGGCCCGCAAGCACAGTCGCGAGGATCGTGCCCGTCGTGTCGAGGAAGAGCGGCAGCGCCACCGCTTCGACGGCCGCAGAAAGCGCCAAGCTGATGGCGGCGGCGACGGGAATGAGCACCAGCAGTCGGATTGGCAGCGGCCCGCTTCCGTGAGGGTGGGGCCAAAGTATAGATATAGCGGGAGGTCACCAACTAGGTCATGACCGCCACGCTCCCCGCCGGCCCGATCGTGCGCGCGCTGCGCGCCGCCCACCTGCACGATGCGCCCCGGGACGGGCTGCTCCGGCTCGCGTGTGACGAGATCCGCGGTCTCGGCCCGCCGTACACGTCGGTGTACGCCTACATGTTGCACGGCGACGAACTCGTGCTCGAGGCCTTTTCGGGTCGCGACACCGAGCACCGACGCATTCCCGTCGGCAGCGGCGTGTGCGGTACGGCGGTGGCAACCGGCGAAGACCAGAACGTGGCCGATGTAGGTGCGGCGGGCAACTATCTCGCTTGCAATCTGGAAACCCGATCGGAGCTGGTCGTCCTGATCCGCCGCGGCGCGACCATCCTCGGACAGCTCGACATCGATTCGGACGTGCCCGCCGGCTTTGGCGCGGAGCACCACCGGGCCGTAAAGGCAGTGGCGGACGCGCTGGCCGTCCTGTTGTAGAGGGCGCGCCGCTCCGCGTCTCACCCCGCCGTGCGAGGTTCGGCCGTGCCGTCCCACCCGAGCGGCCGGCTAAGCCACCCGTACCGTTTACCTTGAGACGCGATGCACGAAACGACGGTCGAGCTGAACGGCGTCCGCCTCTATACGCGGCGCGTGGGGGACGGTCCGGCGGTCGTCGTGCTGCACGGCGGTCCCGGCGCCCACCACGACTACCTCCTGCCCCAGTACGACCGGCTCGTGCACCGCCGGACCCTGCTGTACTACGATCAGCGCGGCGGGGGCCGGTCCCCGGTCACCCGCGAGACGCCGGTGGGGTGGCGCGAGCACGTAGCCGACCTCGAGGCGCTGCGCGACCTGTGGGGCCTCGAGCGCGTGACCCTGCTGGGGTACTCCTGGGGCGGTCTCCTCGCCGTGCTCTACGCCCTCGCCCACCCTGATCGCGTGACCCGTCTCGCCCTCGTTTCCGCAGCGCCCCTGACGGCGGCGTGGCGCGACGAGTTCGAGCGTCGGTTCGCGGAGCGGATGGCGCAACCCTGGCTCGCCCGCGCCAGGGCCGAGCTCACCGCTTCCGGCCTTTCCCGGACCGATCCCGAGAAGTACCGTCGCATCGCCTTCGCGCTCTCGGTGGCTGGCTACTTCCGGGACCCGAGCCAGGCCCGACTGATGACCCCTTTCCGGGTCACGGCGCGTACCCAGCAGGCGGTGTGGGCGAGCCTCGGCGCATACGATCTGCGGGCCGAGGTCCATCGGGTGTTCCCGAACGGCACCGCGCCGCGCGCGCTGCTGGTGCACGGCGTGTATGACCCGATGCCGCTCGAGTCGGCCCGCGAGACCGCGGGCCTGTTGAGCACGGGGGTCATCGAGCTCGCCACCGGCCACGCCCCCCACGTCGAAGCGCCCGAGGAGTTCGAGCGGGCGCTCGAGGGGTTCCTGCCGACCGCCTGAGACGGACGGGACCGACCGACGGCCGGTGGCGACGCGTCCTTCCGTCCGTCTCCGCCCGTCGGTACGTTCCGCTCGATGCCCACCAGGACGAAGGTCCGCCCACGGCGTCGCCTCCGCCGGGAGACGCCCGCGGCGCGGCGGGCACGCGCGCGCAAGATCGTGGCACGCTTAGCCCAGGAGTATCGCGACGCAACGTGCGCACTGCGGCACACGAGCGCGCTCGAGCTCCTCGTGGCAACGATCCTGTCCGCCCAATCCACCGACGCGCGCGTCAACATGGTCACGCCCGCGCTGTTCGCGAAATACCGCACGGCCCACGACTACGCGAGCGCCGACCCGCACGTGCTCGAGCAGGAGATCCACAGCACCGGGTTTTTCCGTAACAAGACGAAATCCCTCATCGGCATGGCGCAGGCGCTGGTCGAGCGTCACGACGGGGCCGTGCCCGCCACGATGGACGCGCTGGTCGAGCTCCCTGGCGTGGGACGCAAGACCGCGAACGTCGTGCTCGGCACGTGGTTCGGGAAGAACGAGGGGATCGTTGTGGACACGCACGTCCAGCGCCTCTCCACGCTGCTCGGCTTCACCCAGGAGACGGATCCCGTGAAGATCGAGCGGGATTTGATGGCGCTCGTGCCGCGCGAGCGGTGGACCTGGTGGTCGCACACGCTCATTCTCCACGGGCGGCGCGTGTGCATCGCCCGCCGCCCGAAGTGCGAGATCTGCGTCGTGAATCGGTGGTGCCCGAGCGCGCGCGTGTGACGCGAGCCGGCACGAAGCGCGGGTGCACGGGGTAGAGCGGCTGAGCCGGACCGTGCTCGGATACGCAACGGGCGCATTCTGAGCGGGGGATCCCCGCCTCACGCCGTGCCGAGAGTACATTTCACCAACGCATGGCGAATCTGCTCGCGTCCGAACCCTCCGCCTACCTCCGATCCGCCGCCCACCAGCCGGTGCACTGGCACGCCTGGGGGGAAGCGGCGTTCGCGCGCGCGCGCGCCGCTGACAAGCCCATCCTGCTCGACATCGGGGCCGTGTGGTGCCACTGGTGCCATGTGATGGACGGCGAGTCGTACGAGAATCCCGCGGTGGCGGAGATCTTGAACCGCGACTTTGTGTGCGTAAAGGTCGACCGCGACGAGCGCCCCGATGTCGATGCCCGCTACCAGCGCGCGGTGCAGGCGCTCACTGGCCAAGGTGGCTGGCCGCTGACAGCGTTTCTCACACCCGATGGCGAGGTCTTCTACGGCGGAACGTATTTCCCGCCGGAGCAGAACGCCTACGGCCGCCCGGGATTCCCGTCCGTGTTGCAGCAGGTGGCGGGGATCTATCGCGACCAGCGCGACAAGGTCGCCGAAACGGCCCGGGCCGTCGGCCGCCACGTCGCCGAATCGCTCGACGAGGCGAAGGGCGGCGCGGTGACCCCGGCGATTCTCGAGCGGGCGGCGGGCGCCATGGCTCGCCTCTTCGATATCCGTTCCGGCGGCTTCGGAACGGCCCCCAAGTTCCCCCATCCCGCGGCCGTGGCCTTTCTGCTCGCGCGCTGGCATGACACGCGCGAGGACTGGGCCCGCCAGGTGGTGGAACGGACCCTCACCGGCATGGCCAACGGGGGTATCCGGGACCACGTGGGCGGCGGGTTCCACCGCTATTCGGTGGACGAGCGCTGGATCGTGCCGCACTTCGAGAAGATGGCCTACGACAACTCGGAGCTCCTGCACGCCTATCTCGACGGTTACGCGGCGCTCGCCACCCCGCTGTTCCGAGAGGTGGCACAGGGAATCGTGACCTGGGTGCTCGAGGTGCTGTCGGACCGGGAGCGCGGCGCGTTCTACACGTCGCAGGACGCGGACGTCGAGTTCGGCGACGACGGCGACTACTGGACTTGGACCCCGGATGAAGTGCGCGCCGTGCTGTCAGAGCGCGAGGGCGACGTGGTGCGCCGGGTGTTCGACGTGGAGGTGCCCGGCGAGATGCACCACGATCCCGAGCGCAACGTGCTGTGGTGGACGCGCGATCCTGGCACCGAGGCCGAATGGGCCCTGCTGCGGAGCGCGCTCACGAAGCTCAAAGCCGCGCGCGACCGGCGCACGACGCCTGCCGTCGACCGGACGCCGTACGTCAACTGGAACGCGATGATGGCGTCCGCGTTCCTGCACGCCGGCGCGGTCCTCGACCGGCCGGAGTGCAACGCGCTCGCCCTCCGCGTGCTGGGGCGCCTGTGGAGCGAAGCCTGGGACGCAGGGCGCGGGATGGGGCATGTGCTCGGGCGCGCGGAGCCACGGGGCCTGCTGGAGGACCAGGTGCACGCCGCGGCGGCGTTCTTGGACGCGTTCGAAGCGACTGGCGACGCCGCGTGGATCGAGCGCGCGGCGGCCATCATGCGCTACTGCGCCACGGCCCACGGGGACGCGGCGAAGGGGGGCTTCCTCGATGTGGCCCAGGATCCCGGCGGCACGGGCTACCTCGCGACTCCGGCGAAGCCGATTCAAGATTCGCCCACGCCGTCGGCGAACGGCGTGGCGGCCCTGGTGTTGGCGCGCCTGTCGGCGCTGACGGATGCGGCGGAGTGGCGTCGAGCGCTGGACCGTCAGCTCGCGACCTTCGCGGGCACGGCGGGAGAGCTGGCGCTGTACGGGGCCACGTTCCTGCGGGCGCTGGACTGGGCCTTGAACCCCGTGACGCGCATCGCGGTATCGGGGCCAGGGGGGGAAGGACCGGCCTGTGCGATGCATTTGCGCGCGCTCCAGGCCTACCGTCCGCGCAAGGTCGTGGTCCGCGCGCTCGGCGAGCGCGCGACGGCCACGGTGTGTGTCGGCCCGACGTGCGCGCTGCCCGTGTCGACGCCCGAGGCGCTCGGGGACCTGCTGCGGTGAAGCGCAGGCTCCTCGGCCGCACCGGCCTCGCCGTCAGCGCGGTCGGCTTTGGCGCGTGGGCGATCGGGGGCAATCGGTTCGGGAACTCCTACGGCCCAACCGACGACGCCGAGTCGCAGCGCGCCGTGCGCCGGGCGTACGAGCTCGGGTGCACCTTCTTCGACACGGCGGACGTCTACGGGCACGGGCACTCAGAGGAGGTCTTGGGCGCGGCGCTCGCGGGGATCCGTTCGGAGATCATCCTTGCGACCAAGGTGGGCGGGAACTTCTACAACCGTGACGTGAACCCGCTGCGCGTGCCGCGGCTGTCCGAGGCCCTCGGCCAGCCGCTCGCCGAGCTCGCGCCCGACGCCGTGCTCCCCATCACCCACGATGCGACCTTCTCCCCCGCCTATCTCCGGTTCGCAGTCGAGCAGTCGTTGCGCCGGCTCCGCACCGACTACATCGACCTGCTCCAGCTCCACAACCCGGCGCTCGATCTCATCGCCGACCCGGAGACCTACCGCGTGCTCGACGACTTGAAGGCGGCCGGGAAGATCCGCTTCTACGGCGTGTCGGTGCACTCGCCCGAGGAGGGTCTCGCCGCGATCGAGGTGACGCGACCCGACGCCATCCAGCTCGTATACAGCATCGTGCGCCGCGATGCCGAGGATCGGCTGTTCCCGGCGGCGCGCGCCGCCAACGTGGGGCTCATCGCCCGGGAGCCGCTCGCGAATGGATTCCTCGCGGGGCAATACCGGCCGGACAGCACCTGGGAGCGAGGCGACATCCGGGCCCGGATGCCGCGCCCGTACGTGGAGCAGCTCGTGGCGCTGGGCACGCGGGTCCGGGAGCTGGCCGCGGAGGCCGACCTGACCGCGCCGCAACTGGCCCTGCGCTTCGTCCTGGACAACGACGCCATCGCGGTCGTGATTGTAGGCATGAAGACCGTCGCACAAGTCGAAGAGAACCTCTCTCTGGAGCGCTGATGCCCAACAAGAAGGCCGTACTCGAGACCGCGAAAGGCCGCATCGAGGCGGAGCTCTATGCCGACGAGGTGCCGGGCACGGTGTCGAACTTCGAGAAGCTCGCCAACGCCGGCTTCTACGACGGCACCACGTTCCACCGCGTGATCGCCAACTTCATGATCCAGGGGGGCGATCCCTACTCGAAGACGGGGAAGGGACGCGTCGGCACGGGTGGACCTGGCTACACCATCAAGTGCGAGACGGAGAAGAACGTCCATCGGCACGTGGCGGGGACCCTTTCGATGGCGCACGCCGGGAAGGACTCCGGTGGCAGCCAGTTCTTCATCTGTCATTCCCCGCAACAGCACCTCGACGGCGTTCACACCGTTTTCGGACAGGTGTCGCGCGGAATGGACGTCGTGAACCAGATTGCGCAGAACGACGCCGTCAAGTCGATTCGGGTGACCTAATGTCGACGGAGACCGCCATGCGACACCTGATGTGGCTCCTCACCGCCAGCGTCACACCGCTCGCCCTCGCGGCGCAGACGAGCGACAGCGGGGCATTCGTGATCACCCTCGGCAAAGACACCCTGGCGCTCGAACGCTACGTACGCACCGGCGACCAGCTGGTCGACGACATGATCCTGCGCAACGGCGCGGCCGTGACGCTCCGGCACGTCGTCGCAACCGTCAATCCCGACGGTTCGATCGCGCGGCTCGAGCTCGACACGAGACCGACGGGGGCGAGCGACGCGCCCACGCTGCACGGCGTCGCCACCTTTAAACCCGATGAGGTCTTCTTCGAGACCACCCGCAGCGGGAACCGGCAAGTGGCACATGTGATCGCCCCCACCAGCCTGCTGCCGTTTTTCAACTACAGCTACGCCCTGTACGAGGTGATCGGCCGACGGGCGCACGCGCTCGGTGGCAACCCAGTGAAAGTCTCGGTGATCCCCTTCGCGGCTACCGGCCCGGAGGATCTCACCGTCACGTTCCCGCAGCCCGACTCCATGGGCGTCGCCTTCGAGAACGACGCTCCGACCTTATTCAAGGTGGATGGCGCGGGCCGCATCTGGGGAGTGGACGGGCGGCTCAGCACCCAGAAGGTGATCAGCACGCGGCGAGCGACCGTGGATCTCGCGGCCGCCCGGGCAACGTTCGCCAACCGCCCGCTCGGCACGCTGTCGCCGCCCGACTCGCTCCGCGTGAGCATCGCGGGCGCGACGATCGCGGTCAACTATAGCCGACCCACCCTGCGGGGGCGCAAGATCTTCGGCGGAGCCGTGGTCCCCTGGAACCAGGTGTGGCGCACCGGCGCGAATCTCGCCACGCGCTTTACGACGTCCGGCGATCTCGTCATGGGTGGCCAGACGATTCCCAAGGGCAGCTACACGTTGTGGACGCTCCCGGCACCCGGCGGCTGGAAGTTGATCGTCAACCGGCAAACGAAGGCACCCTGCGACGGTGAGGCCTGCGCCCTGCCGACCCGGGCGTGGCTGCAAGGCACCGAATACGCCCCGGACTCCGATCTAGCGCGGCTAGAGCTCGCGGTGGAGCGGCTGCCGCGTCCTGTGGAGCAGTTCACGATCTCGGTCGAGCCGCAGGGCACGGGCGGCGTGCTCGCGCTCGAATGGGAGACGACGCGGGCGTCGATTCCGTTCGTGAAGAAATGAGCCTGTAGCGACATGTGCCGGATGCCCAGCCACCGGGTCGCGGCCGCGCTCGCCGTTGCGGCGCCGCGCCCGGGCGCAGTCGCCCGCGCGGCTCTCACGCGTGCGCAGTCGTAGCGGCGTGCACCTCGACTTCGCGGTGGCTGCGGATTACGCCCTGGTCGATCAGGCCGGGAAACTGTCCGTGCTGGGCATTTTTCAGCACATCTGGGTGCAGCAGTTCCCCGCCATGCACCCCCGCCTGCACCTTGTGCTGCGTCTCAAGGGAAAGCGCACCGAAGTCGGCGAGCACCAGGTCCAGATCCGCCTGCTCGACGAACCGGGGACGGAAATCCTCGGTGGCAACGGCACCGTCAACTTCGCCGAGCCGCCCGCCGGCGTGACGGAGATCGAGGCGGGTGCGATTCTCGTGTTCGACGTGCCATTTCCCCACGCGGGTGCGTACCGGTTCGAGATCACGATCGACGGAGACCAGAAGGCCGCGGTGCCGCTCACGGTGAGCCAGCTGCCGGCCCAGCCGACCGGCGTTCACTGAGCGGACAGGCGGACCGACCGGTTACGCATCGCGCGCCCCGTCCGGGTCCCGGACCGGGTGCGCCGCGACGAGGGCGCGGCATTGCCGGACGAGCGCCGGCAGCGCCGAACGGGCGACCTCGAATCGGAGCCGATGTTCCTGGGTGAGATGATCGGGGGTGAGGTCGACCACGAGCTGCAGGTCCGCGGCGCGGTCCGTCGAGCGGACCACGGCGGTGAGATTGGGCTCGTCCGACGTGAGCGTGGCCACGCCGTCGAGCCGGGCGTGCAGTTGCTCCAGCTCTGCGGCCCAGCGGACGACGTCGGGCACCCGCAGCAGGGCCCCGGCGCTCCAGATGCTGGCGCCGGGGGCCGCGCAGTGGACGGTGACGTCCAGCCAATTGCCGTCCCAGTAGTCGTGCGCCTCCGGGAAGCGGCGACCCTGCACCCACAGCTCGAGGCCGGCCACCGTCAGGTGAGGCGGGCCCAGAGACTTCGGGTCGGGGTGGGGGCGCGGGATCATGAGATCACACCGATGGTCGGCTCCGGGTGGACAGTAGCACCGAGCGCGGTGGTCGCGCCAACGGGAGGGGAACCACGCAACGGTCAGTTGACGCGCGCTTGCAGGCGGCGCAGGCCCGCCAGCGCCGGCTCATAGCCCGGCAGCTTCTCGAGCGCCCGCCCGTACTGCGCGAGCGCGTCGAGCGGCCGACCCTGCTGTTCATAGACGCGCGCCAGGTTCACGTGGGGGAAATGCGCTGCCTCGTAGCGCGGGGCGTCCATGGCTTGCTGGAGCCACGGGATCGCTTCGTCAGCGCGGCCCAATGCCATCAGATAGCAGCCGATATCATTGTACGGATTCCCGAAGCTCGGGTCCACGGCGATGGCCCGCTTGCACTCGGCGATCGCCTCCGCGTAGCGGTGGTCGAAGGAATAGACCCACCCCAGGAACGTGTGGGCCTCCGCCGTCGGCTGCTCGGCGAGCGAGGCTTGGTACAGCTGGACCGCGCCCGCGAGATCGCCCGCCAACTGGCACTGGTATGCGCGCGCGAATAGCTTTAGCGCCCGAGCTCGATCACCCACACGCCAAGCATATTCAGACCCCACCGCTCCTGCCAGCGCGCCCATTTGCGGGGCTGCCGTTGCTCCTCCTCCTCGCCGGCGTGGCGCTCGGTTGGAACCTGAACGGGTACCGCCTGTTGGATCCCGACGAAGGCCGCAACGCCGAAGTGGCGCGCGAGATGGCCGAGTCGCGCGACTACCTGGTTCCGCATCTAGACGGTCTGCCCTATCTCGACAAGCCGATCGTCTACTTCGCCGCAGCCGCGGCACTGATGGAGGTGTTCGGCCCCAGCGAGAGCGCGGCGCGCCTCCCGGCGTATATCGCGACGCTCGCGACCGTCGCGCTGCTCGTCTGGTTCGCACGCCGTCGCTGGGGCCCGGCCGCGGGCTGGCTCGCCGGACTTTCCTACGCCACCATGGTGCTGCCGCTCGCCTACGCCCGCACGGCGATCTTCGACAGCACCCTCACCCTCTGCACGACGGCCGGCATCGTGTGGCTCTTCGAGGACCGGCCGGTCGCCGCCTGGGCGGCGATCGCGCTCGGCACCCTCACCAAGGGGCCGCTTGCCATGGCGATCCCGCTCATGATCCTGGTCCCGCACGCCCTGGCGACCGGGGCGTCGGTCCGCCGCTACTTCGCTTGGCGTGGCATCGCCGTCTGCGCCGTGATCGCGCTGCCCTGGTTCGTCGCGGTGTCGCTGCGCCATCCGGACTTTCCGCAGTACGTGTTCGTGCGCGAGACGCTCCAGCGGGTGACGACACGCGCCTTCCACCGCGGCGCCCCGTTCTGGTACTATCTGCCGATCGTCCCTCTGGCCGCGTTTCCCTGGATCGCGCCGGCGCTTGCCCGCCTCGGCCGCTGGCGCGCGACGTGGCGCGCGCGCCGCGATCCCGAGGCCCGGGAGCCCCTCCTGTTGGCCTGCTGGGTGATCGCGCCGCTCCTTTTCTTCACGCTGAACCAGTCGAAGCTGCCGCAGTACGTGCTGCCCTTCATGCCGGCGTTCGCGCTCGCCGCGACGCGAAACCTGGTGCTCGGCTCAACCGCCGTCGGGGCACGGGCGTACGCGGGGCTCGCCACGGTGACGGGCCTGGCCCTCGTGGCAATCACGCGCTGGTTGCCCGCTCCGATCACGCTCACGCCCGCCGAAAAGGCCGCGATCCCGCCCACCGCGGCCGCACTCGGCATCGTGGTCCTCTGCTCCGCCGCGCTCGTCGGGCTCGGCGCCCTCGCGCGCCGGCCGCGGATCACCATTCTGGGGTATGCCGTCGTGGTCATGGCGATCCCCGTCCTCTCGAGCCGACTGTTGAGCGCCGTCGGCGAAGACCGCTCCTCCGCCGCCGTCGCGAGCGCCACCGCCGTCGCGCTGGAGCGGGCCGGGAAGAGCGGCGCGGTGTTGGGGGTGCTCGCTTATCCGCCGTCACTCCCTTTCTACCTGACCCGCCCCGTCGCCGTCGCGACGGCGACCGGCGCGGAGCTCACGAGCAACTATATCGCCGACAACGTCGAGCGATTTCGCGCGAGCGCGGGCTCGCCGCTCCTCCCGGCGGGCTATTGGCGCGAGGCGCTGGCTCGCTGTCCCGTCCCCACCGTCTTCCTTACCGACGCCGGGAACCGCGACGCCCGCGCCGTGCTCGACCGGGCCCTGCCGCTCCTCGCCGCCGACGGCCATTACGCCGCGTACGGCCCCTGCCGCGTGCCTGCTTCCCCCGCCCCGCCTGCCTCCCCTCCGCTCCAGCGCGCCGCGCGCCGGGATCACGGCGGCTAGCGCGATGTGCGGGATCTTCGGGGCCGTCTCGCTCCGCCGCGCACCGCTCGTGCACCTCGGCTGCCTCCCCGCGATGGCCGCGGCCCTGGCGCACCGCGGCCCGGATGGCGAGCAGATCGTCGGTCACGAGCGAGCGCGCATCGGCGCGCGCCGGCTCGCGATCATGGACCTCACGACTGGCGACCAGCCGTTCCAGAGCCCGGACCGCCGGATCTGGATGGTGTGTAACGGCGAGATCTACAACGCCCCGGCGCTGCGCCGCGAATGCGCCCGCGCGGGCTATCCGTTCCGCTCGACCGGTGACATCGAGACCATCGTGCCGCTATACGAGGGTCTGGGCCCCGGCGCGGTGACGCGGCTCGAGGGGATGTTCGGGCTCGCGGTGTGGGACGACGCGCGCGAGCGCCTCGTGCTGGCGCGCGACCGCGCGGGCGAGAAGCCACTGTTCTGGAGCGAGGTGGCCGGCGAGCTGCGGTTCGCCTCTGAGGTGCAGGCGCTGCTCGCCTACCCCGATCAGCCGCGCCGGCTGAATCCGGTCGGCGTCGCGCTGTACGCCGCCCTCGGGTACGTCCCGGCCCCGTACACGCTGCTCGCCGGGATCTCAAAGCTCCCACCCGCCCACGTACTCGTGGCCGACCGTGGCGGCCTGACGGTGTCCCGCTACTGGGACCCCGCCGCCGTCGCGGCGCAGCCGCCCGTGCTCGACCGGCCCGCCGCGCTGCGCGACACGCTGCTCCGCGCAGTCGAGCGCGAGCTCATGTCCGACGTCCCCGTCGGGGTGTTCACGAGCGGCGGGCTCGACTCCTCGCTGCTCGCGGCGGCGGCGGCCCGCGTCATGGCGGGCGAGCGCATCCACACCTACACCGTGAAGTTCGCCGAGCCGGGCTACGACGAAAGCGGTTATGCAGAAGCCGTGACCCACACTATCCGCACGATCCATCACGTCGTCACCGCGGACGACCAAGCGCTCGAACGGGCGTTCGCGCTCGTGACGCGCTCGCTCGCGGAGCCGATAGGCGATCCGGCCATCCTCCCTACCTACCTGCTGGCCGAGGCCGCGCGCGAGCAGGTCAAGGTGGTGTTGTCGGGTGAAGGGGCGGACGAGCTGTTCGGCGGCTACCCGACCTATCTCGGGCACCACGCGGCCGGGCTGTACCGCCGGGTCCCCCGCTCCGCCCGAGCGGCGCTGGGTTGGCTCGTGAACCGCCTCCCCACGTCGACCGGGAAGGTGACGATCGAATTCATGCTGAAGCAGCTGGTTGCCGCCGCGGAGCTACCGCTCCTCGAGCGGCACCTGACGTGGTTCGGTGCGCTCGGCCCGGATGCCCGCGCGCTCGCCTGGGCGAGCGCGCTGCTGGACCGCTTTCCCGCCGCCGCATCCGTCAACCGCGTGCTGTGGCTCGATTTCCTCTCCTATCTGCCCGACAATTTGCTGGCCAAGGTGGATCGCGGGACCATGCTCGCGTCCATCGAGGCGCGCGCCCCGTTCTTGGACCGCGAGGTGATGGAGCTGGCCCTGCCCGCGCCGGCGGCACTCAAGGTGCGGGGCCTGACCACCAAGGTGATATTGAAGGCAGCGGCGCGCGGGCTCGTCCCGGACGCGGTGATCCGTCGGAGGAAGCGTGGCCTGTCGGTGCCGGTGGCGCGCTGGCTCAATACCGGCCTGGCGTCGCTCGCGGACCGGCACCTGAAGGCGCCCCGGCTGTTCCCGGGCGCGCCCACCGCGCGACTGCTCGCCGAGCACCGGTCGGGCCGGCGCAACCATGCCCGCCAGCTCTGGCCCATTCTCATGGCCGAGCTGTGGGCGGAGCGGTGGGGGGTCGACTCAGGGCCCGAAGACGGCGGTCACTCCCCGGGCGAGGGGCCAGGGTGTCCTGGAGGCACAGCATGACCCGCGACGAAGCGTTGGCCCTGATGCGCGAACACACCCGGTCCCCGTCGTTGCGTCAGCACATGCTGGCGGTCGAGGCCGCGATGCGGGCCTACGCCGCGAAGCACGCCGAGGACGCCGAGGCCTGGGGACTCGTGGGGTTGTTGCACGACTTCGACTACGAGCGGTTCCCCAACCCGGAGCATTCGTCGACCGAAGGTCATCCCGCGTGGGGCGTGACGCTGCTGCGCGAGCGCGGGCTCCCGGAGCCGATGTGCCGGGCGATCCTCGGCCACGCCACGTACAGCGGCGTGCCGCGCGACGCGCCGATGGCGCGAGCGCTGTTTGCGGTGGACGAGCTGTGCGGGTTCCTGGTCGCCTGCGCACTGGTCCGGCCGTCGAAGAGTTTTGCCGATCTCGAGGTGTCGTCGGTGAAGAAGAAACTCAAGGACAAGGCCTTCGCGCGCGGCGTGAACCGCGACGAGGTGCGACAGGGCGCCGACGAGCTGGGCGTTCCGCTCGACGAGCACATCGCCTTCGTGATCCAGGCGCTCCGCCCCGCCGAGGGCGCACTCGGCCTGGGCGCGGCGGCCGCGCCCGTGGGGTGAGCGCTCCCCTGACCGCGGCGGCGCGGCGCAGCGCGCCCGTCGCGCGCGACGAGCTCGCGCTGGCGATCGACCGTGCGGCCGGTGCGCGGCCGATCGGCGGGAACCGCCTCGAGCATCACCCCGACAGCCCGCGCGCGCTCGCGGCCATGCTCGCGGCGATCGCGGCCGCGCGCCGTACGATCCACTTCGAGAACTACATCATCCGCGACGACACGACCGGTCGGCGCTTCGCGGCTGCCCTCGCCGAGCGCGCGCGCGCCGGGGTGCACGTGCGGGTGTTGTACGACGCGCTCGGCTCCTTCGGCACCGCGCGCCGCTACTGGCGCGGCCTGCGCCAGGCGGGCGCCGAGGTGCGCGCCTTCCACCCGCTCGCCTCGCTGCGGCTGTTCGAGCTGCTCGCGCGCGACCACCGCAAGCTCCTCACCACCGACGGCACGTGGGCTATCCTCGGTGGACTGTGCATCGGGGACGAATGGGCCGGGGACCCGGCGCGCGAGCGGCGGCCCTGGCGCGACACGATGGTCGCGGTCTCGGGGCCCGCCGTCGCGGCGCTGGATCGCACCTTCGCCCGCACCTGGGCACGCGCCGGCGCCGCGCTCCCTCCCGACGAGCTGGTCGCCGATCCGGCCCCCTGCGGCGACTCCACCGTGCGCGTCGTGGAGGGCGTGCCGCAACGGGCGCGCGTGTACCGCACCGTGCAGCTCCTCGTCGCGAGCGCGGCCGAGCGGCTGTGGATCACGGACGCCTACCTCATCGCACCCGCTCCCCTGTATGCGAGCCTGCTCGACGCGGCGAAGGCTGGCGTGGACGTGCGGCTGCTCGTCCCGGGAACGACCGACTTGCCGGTGCTCCGCAGCTTCACGCGCATCGGCTACCGCGAGATGCTGCACGCCGGCGTGCGGGTGTTCGAATACGACGGGCCGATGATCCACGCGAAGACGATGCTCGTGGACCAGCGCTGGGCCCGCGTGGGCTCGAGCAATCTGAACGTCTCGAGCCTGCTCACGAATTACGAGCTCGACATCGCCGCCGAATGCGAGGGGCTGACGGCGGAGCTCGCCGACCAGTTCCGGCGCGACATGCGGATGAGCCGGGAGATCGTCCTGCAGGCGCGCCGCAGCCTGCTGCCGCCGCGCCTCGTGGACGCGCCGACGACCGGCGCCGAGGTGCCGCCCGACACGTCGCACAAGCGCTCCGGGTACGAGCTCGGGGCCGTCGCGGTGGTGGCGCTGCGCCGCGTGGCGGGCGGGCTCCGGCGCGCGATCGCGGCCACGGCGGCGCTCGTCGCCGCCACGGTCGGGGTCCTGCTGGTCGTCTTCCCGCGGACGATGGGCATCGTGTTCGCTACGGGCGCGTTCGCACTGGCCTTGACGTTCGTCTTATACGGTTTCGAGCTGCGCCGCACGCGGGACGCCGACGATGCCTGATCCCCAACCCCCGCGCCCCGTCGCGCGTATAGCTCAACAGGACGAGGCCGCCGAGGGGGTCCTGGTCGCCCGGGCCGTGGCGGGCGACCGGGCGGCGTTCGGCATCCTCGTGGAACGCTATGCCGGCGTCGCGCGCCGGGTCGCGTGGGCCATCCTGGGGAACGCGGCGGACGCGGACGACGCGGCGCAGGATGCAATGCTTTCGGCGCTCGTGAAGCTCGAGCAGTACGACCCCCGCCGGCCCTTCGGTCCCTGGCTCTTGCGGATCGTCGCGAACGCCGCCACGGATCGGCGGCGGCGGCGCTCGGTGCGGCGCAGTGAGCCGTTGGACGTGGGGCTCGCGGCCGGCGGCCCTCGGCCCGACGCCACGACCGAGCGGCGAGCGCTGGGCGAGCGCTTGCGCCAAGCGCTCGCGGAGCTATCCGAACGGCGGCGCGCGGCCGTGGTGTTGTTCGACGTCGAGGGCTATTCGCACGCCGAGATCGCCGCGATCCTCCGCATCCCGGAAGGCACGGTGCGATCCGAAGTGTTCCACGGGCGGCGCCGGCTGCGCGCCCTGCTCGGAGACTGGAAGCAGGAGGCATGAAGGAATCGCTGTCGTTCGATCATCGACCCGACGCGGTGCTCGGAGACGCGCTGCGGCGGGCCCTCGATCCCGGCGACCCGGCCCCGTTCGTGGCCCGGGTGCTCGCGCATGCCGATCAGGTGCGCGCCGCGTCGTGGGACACGGTGCTGGCCCGCTGGTCGCGCCTCGGCGTCGCCGCCGCAGCCTTGGTCGCGCTCACCGCGGGGTACCTGGTGGGCCGCGCGGGGTTGGCCGCGCCAGCGGCGCAGCCGTCGGTGGCCGAGACGCTGCTGGCGCCTACCGCCCAAGCGGACGTCGCCGTCATTCTCGCCTCCGTCATCGACAACTAGAAAGGTGGACGCGCGGTGATGCCGAACTCCTCCAAGAACCGGGCGCTCACGCTGCTCGCGGCAACGTTCCTGGCTGGCGTCGCGGTCGGGACGGGTGTGCGCGCCGTCTGGGCCCACTACGGCGCCGACCGGCGCTCCGAGCGCCCGCACGGTCTGGACCGGATGGTGGCCGAGCTGAACGAGGAGCTGCATCTCACGCCGGCGCAGCACGACTCGGTCTACGCCATCCTGGGGCGGCACTTCGGCGAGCTCAGTGCCGTCTGGGATTCCGTGAAGCCGCGCTTCGACGCGATCCGCAGCCGCATGGACTCAGAGGTCGTGCGCCAATTGACCCCCACCCAGGCAGTGCAGTACCGCGACCATGTGACCCGGTATCGGCATCAAAAACAGCAGGCCCGATCCGACTCGAGCCGCAAGAAGCCATGACGGTCCTTCGTCGCACGGTGATCGCGGGCGTGGTGGCCGCGCTCGCGGCGCCCGGGCTCGCGGCGCAGCAGGCGCCGCTCCAGGTGACGCTCGCGGAAGCGGTGCGCCGCGCCCTCGACGTGCAGCCGGCGGTGGTGCAGGCGCGAGGCACCCAACGCAGCGCCGGGGCCGGTCAGCGTTCGGCGCTGGGCGCGTTCCTGCCGACGATCACGGCGGGCGGCTCGTCGAACGATGCGTCCACGAATCGCTACAATCCGAGCACCGGGCAGATCGTGCGTGGGGTGCCCACCAGCACCACGTATTCGGGCTCGTTCGCTGTGAGCCTCGACCTGTTCGACGGGTTCCGGCGGTTCGCCAGCAGAAGTGCCGCAGGCGCCACGCTGGACGCGGCCGATGCGGGGTTCGTGAGCCAGCGCTACCAGGCCACCGCGGCGACCGCGCAGTTCTTCTTCACCTCACTCGCCAACGAAGAGCTGGTGCGCGTGGCGCTGGCGCAGGTCGAGCGCGGCAAGGAAGAGCTCCAGATCTCTGTGAACAAGTTCCAGGCGGGGGCGGCGACCCGGTCCGACACGCTAACCGCGACCGTCGACCTCGGTAACGCCCAGCTCGCGCTCCTGCAAGCGCGGGCCAACCTGGCGACGGCCCAAGCGAATCTCGGCCGACAGATCGGCGTCGACCAGCCGGTCCGAGCGGCGCCCGACACCGCGTTCCCGCCACTCCCGGACACGACGGCGCTGCGGGCTGAGGCCATCGATTCCGCGCCGCTCGTGCGCCAGGCGCGGGCGCAAGCGCGCGCAGCCGCAGCGCAGGTGAGCGTAGCGCGCGCGGAGTATTGGCCGACGCTGTCGGCGTCGTACTCCAACGGGTACACGGGCTTCGACGCGCCCTGGTCGACCACGCAGAACTATCTCAACAACTGGACGCTCCGCTTCTCGTTGAACTGGACGCTGTTCAATGGGTTCACGCGCGAGGCAGACCAAGTCACCGCATCGGTCCAGCGCGACGTCGCCCTGGCCAACGCGGCGGACCTCAGGCGCCAGACGAACGCGCAGCTGACCCAGCAGCTCGCCGCCCTGTTCACGGCGCACGCCCAGATCGGGATCGCCGGCGCGAACGTGGCCGCCGCCACCGAGGCCGTCCGCGTCCAGCAGGAGCGTTACCGGCTCGGCGCCGGGACCCTGCTCGACCTGCTCACGGCCCAAGCAAACCTCACCCAGGCCGAGGTCAGCCGCGTCCAAGCGCGCTACAACTACCTCATCGCCCAGGCGCAGCTCGAGGCGCTGGTGGGGCATTCGCTGTGACGAGCCTCGAAGCGACGACCTTCCGCACCGGCGACACGCCGCAGCCCGACATCGTGATCCTGACGCACAAGCTGACGCGGGATTACGACATGGGGGGCGAAGTCGTGCGCGCCCTGCGCGGTGTGGAGATCCAGATCCGCCGCAACGAGTACGTCGCCGTCATGGGCCCATCGGGCTCCGGGAAGTCGACCCTGATGAATCTGATCGGCTGCCTCGACACCCCCACCGCAGGCGAGTACTGGCTCAACAGCCAGAAGGTGAGCGACTTGTCGGACGACGCGCTGGCCCGGATTCGGAACAAGGAGATCGGGTTCGTCTTCCAGACGTTCAACCTGCTGCCGCGGGCGAGCGCACTGCACAATGTGGAGTTGCCGTTGATCTACGCGGGCCTCCCGGCCAAGGAGCGCGGCGCCAAGGCGGCGCGGGCGCTCGAGCACGTCGGGCTCGCGGACCGCATGCAGCACCGGCCCAACGAGCTGTCGGGGGGCCAGCGCCAGCGCGTCGCTATCGCGCGGGCGCTCGTCAACGATCCGTCGATCCTGCTCGCCGACGAGCCCACGGGGAACCTCGATTCGGCCACGGGTGCGGACATCATGCGGTTGTTCGGCCAGCTCCACGACACCGGGCAGACGATCGTCCTGGTGACGCACGAAGCCGACATCGCGGCCAACGCCTTTCGCCAAATCCACCTGCGCGACGGACTCGTCGAGCGCGACGAGCGCATGGAGCGGCGCGCGTGAAGCGCGCGCTCGCCGCCGCCACGCTCGTCCTCTCGAGCGCGGCGTGCGGGAAGGCACAGACCGCGCCGCTGTACGAGAAGATCCCCGTACGGCGCCGTGACGTCGTCGTCACCATCGTCGCGCAGGGCATCATCCAGCCCGCCCTCACGTTCAGCGTGAAGTCGAAGGCTTGGGGAGAGATCATCGCGCAGCCGGTCCAGACCGGCGACGAGGTGAAGAAAGGTCAGCTGTTGACCACGATCGACCCCCGCATCCCGCAGAGCAACCTGACGCAAGCGCAAGCGAGCGTCGACAAGGCGCGGGCGCAACTGGCGAACGCCGCGGCGCAGTTCCAGCGGAGCGAGGTCCTCTACCGGAGCAACTCGCTCGCCGAGACTGCGTACGACGCCGCCCAGCTCGCCTACGTCACCGCCGAGGCAGCAGTCGTGACGGCCGAGGCGAACCTGCAGACCGCCAAGGACGCGATGGAAGACACGCACGTGCGGGCGCCGATCAGCGGCACCGTGCTCGAGCTCGACGCGGTCCGCGGCACCGTGATCTCGAGCCCGACGCTGGGCGGCGGCACGGTGATCCTCAAGATGGCGAACCTCGACACCGTGCAGGACTCGGCGCTCGTGGTCGAAACGGACATCGGCAGGGTGCAGGCCGGCATGGCGGCGGGCGTCAGCGTCGACGCCTATCCCAACCGCGTGTTCGAAGGGACGATCCTGAAAGTCATGCCGCAGGCGCAGGTCGTGCAGAACACCACCATGTTCCCGGTCCTCATCAACGTCCCGAACCCGGGACACCTGCTCAAGCGAGGCATGCATACCGAGGTGCGGATCCGCACCGGCCGGCGCGACGGCGTGCTCGCCGTGCCGAACGCCGCGCTTCGCACCCCACGGGACGTCACTAGCGCGGTCAGCCTGCTGGGCCTCGACTCGCAGACCGTCGCGCGCGAGATCAGCACAGCTGCTGCGCCTCAAACCGCGCGCGCGGCTGACGCCACCTCCCCCGCCGCCCAGGCCGGGGGCGGGGGCGCCGCCGTCACGCTGCCGAACGGGCGGACCGTGGTGCTGCCGCCGGGCGTGTCCGCCGAGCAGCTGCGAGCGGCCCTCGCCAAGATGACAAGCGGGGCCGTGCCGACGCCGGCCGAACGCGCGCTCTTGGGGCGCGTGTTCGGCCGATCCGCGGGGGCCGGCACGCGCCAGTCCCGCAACAACCAGAGCTACGTCGTGTTCGCGCTGCGGGGCGGCAGCGTCATCGCCGCCCAGGTCAGGACCGGGCTCAGCGATCAGGACTACATCGAGGTCACGAGCGGCCTCCAGGAGGGGGACACGGTGCTGGTCCTGCCCACCGCGTCGCTCGTGCAGTCGCAGCAGCAGTTCCGGCAGCGCTTCACGACCGTGACAGGCGGCGGCCTCCCCGGCCTGCGCCAGCAGCCGCAGAGCGGCGGGTCGCGATGACGAGCGTGACGCGCCGGCGCACGATCGGCCTCGCCGCTGTGGCGCTCGCCGCGGCCGCGTGCCGCCACGTGGCGCCCGCACCCCTGTACCGGAAGATTCCCGTCGAGCGCCGCGACATCGTCGTGACGGCGACCGCGTCGGGCGTGATCCAGCCGATCCTCACCCTCAGCGTCAAGTCCAAGGCCTCGGGCGAGATCTTGGAGGAACCCGTGCAGACCGGCGACGAGGTACGGAAGGGCCAGCTCCTGGCGCGGATCGACCCGCGCATTCCGCAGAACAATCTGACCCAGGCACAGGCGAACGTGGCGGTGGCCCGGGCGCAGCTCACCAACGCCACGGCGCAGCTCAAGCGGAGCGAGGCGCTGCTCCAGAGCCAGTCCATCACGCCCGCCGCCTACGACTCGGCGCAGCTCGCGTCAGCTACCGCGCAAGCGGCGCTGGCCACGGCGACGGCAACCCTGCAGACGGCCCGAGACGCGATGCAGGACACGCACGTCCAGGCCCCCATCACCGGCACCGTGCTCGAGCTCGACGCCGTGCTCGGCACCGTGATCTCAAGCCCCACCAACGACGTGGGCGGGGGGACCGTGATCTTGAAGATGGCGAACCTCGACACCGTCCAGGTCTCGGCGCTGGTCGACGAGACGGACGTCGGCAAGGTGCAGCCGGGCCTGCCAGTGACCATCAGCGTCGACGCCTACCCCAACCGCGCGTTCGACGGCCGGGTCCTGAAGATCGAGCCGCAGGCCCAGGTGAGCCAGAACGTCACCATGTTCCCCGTGGAGGTGAACATACTGAACCCGGAGCATCTCTTGAAGCCCGGGATGAACACCGAGGTCGAGATCCACATCGGCCAGCGCCAGGGCGTGCTCGCCGTCCCGAACGTGGCGTTGCGGCGGGCCCGCGACGTCGCCTCCGCGGCTAGCGTGTTCGGGCTCGATCCCCGCGCGGTCGAGCGCCAGCTCGCGACGCCCGCGTCGGCGAACGGGCGGCCGAGTAGCAGCGGCGGTGACACGACGGACGGGAGCAAGCTGCACGCGGCCGAGCGGGCGCCCCAGCCGCCACGGCGCGCGAGCGATTCCGGGGCGGGGGCGCCCCGGGCGGCGGGGGCGGGCGCGGGCGCGGGCGCCGACACGAGCTACATCGTCTTCGCCCTGCGGGGCGGCTCGATCGTGCCCGTAGCGATCCGGTCTGGCCTGACCGATCAGGACTACATGGAGGTGACCGGCGGCCTGACCGACCGAGACACGGTGCTCGTGCCTACGAGCGCCCCGGCGAGGTAGCGATGCTCCTGGTCGAGATCGTCAAGGTGGCGCTCGCAGCGCTGCGGGTGAACAAGCTGCGCTCGCTGCTCACGATGCTGGGCATCATCATCGGCGTCGGCGCCGTGATCACGATGATCGCGCTCGGCTCGGGCGCGCAGAAATCCATCCAGGACCGGATTCAGGCGCTCGGCCCCACGTTGTTGAGCGTGTACCCCGGGCAGAGCTTCATGCGCGGTGTCGCCAGCAACAACCGCGTCAGCCTCACGATGGATGACGACACGGCCCTCGCCAACAACGCTCAGTTCGTGACCGCGGTAGTGCCGGAGCTCGGCTCCAACCTCCAAGTGCAGATGGGCGATCAGAACATCAACGTGACGGTGCTGGGCACGAGCCCGCAGTACGTCCCGATTCACAGCTATACCGTCACCGATGGCCGCGCGTTCACGGCCGGGGACGACGCGGCGCGACGCCGCGTCGCCGTGCTCGGCGCGGCGGTGCCCCAGATGCTCAATTCCAACCGCACCGCCATGATCGGCCAGCAGATCTTGATCCGCAGTATCGCCTTCGAGATTATCGGCGTCCTCTCGGAGAAGGGAGCGCAGGGATTCTTCAACCCGGACGAACAGATCCTGATCCCGCTCCAGACCGCACGCTACCGCGTCATCGGCACGGACCGGCTCCGCGACATCACCGTGCAGGCCCGCGATCTGGAGTCGATGAACCTCGCCATGATCGAGATCGAGCGCGTGCTGCGACGCCAGCACAAGATCCGGCCCGGCCAGGACAATGATTTCCAGATCCGCAACCAGACCGACATCCTGGCGACGTTGCAGCAGACGACCGACACGTTCAAGTACCTGCTCGCGGGGATCGCGGCCGTGAGCCTCTTGGTCGGCGGCATCGGCATCATGAACATCATGCTCGTCTCGGTCACCGAGCGTACGCGCGAGATCGGGGTCCGCAAGGCGCTCGGTGCCACGCGGTTCAACATCCTGTTCCAGTTCCTGGTCGAGGCGCTGGTGTTGTGTCTGCTGGGCGGCTTGATCGGCGTGCTCGTCGGCTCGTGCGGGGCCATCGTGCTGTCCCTGCTCGCGCACTGGAATACCCTCATCTCCCCGCTCGCCATTCTCCTCGCCTTCGTGTTCAGCGCGGCGGTGGGGCTGTTCTTCGGTATCTGGCCGGCGCGCCGCGCCGCGGCGCTCGATCCCATCGTCGCATTGCGCTACGAATAGTCGTCGGGCGCCGGGTAGGGCGGGCGCTAGCTGACGAATCGACGGTCGCACGCGTGAGAGTACCGTTTGCTCGTTCCGGCTCCTATGTTTTCCCCACCCATGCTGCTGCTGCTCCTCGCCTTCCAGGGGGCAACCGACCCCGGGCCGACCTACAGCGGCCTCGCCCGGCAGCTCGACGTGCGCGTCCCGCGCATCGAGACGAGCGCGCGGATCGACGGGGTCCTCGACGAGCCAGTCTGGCGTCAAGCGGCGCTCTTGACGGGCTTCTCGCAGTACCGGCCCGTGGACGGGCGCCCGGCTGCCGATTCGACGCAGGTACTGGTCTGGTATTCGCCGGATGCCATCTACTTTGGCATCCGCGCGTATGAGTCCCACGGCGCCGTCGTCCGCGCCACGCTCGCCGACCGCGACAACATCGACGCCGACGACCGTGTGGTGTTACTGCTCGACACCTACGCCGATCACCGGCGCGCGCTGTTGTTCGCGGTCAACCCTCTCGGGGTGCAGGAGGACGGCGTCTGGAGCGACGGCGTCGAAGCCGCAGCGGGCGGGCCGACGGCCGGGGGCCGGTTCGACGCCACGATCGATCTCAACCCCGATTACGTCTACGAGTCGCGCGGCCGCCTCACGGACTTCGGCTACGAAGTCGAGCTCCGCATCCCCTTCAAGAGCCTGCGCTATCAGTCGGCCGATCCACAAGTCTGGGGCTTCCAGGTGGTGCGCGAGACGCAGCACACCGGATACGAGGACACCTGGGCGCCGACGGTGCGGGCGAGCGCGAGCTTTCTCATCCAGTCGGGCCGGCTCGTCGGGCTCACCGGGCTGCACCGCGGCCTCGTGATGGACGCGACCCCGGAGTTTACCACCAAGGTCAGCGGTACCCCCCGCGTTCCCCCCGCGCCCGCCGGCTACCTCTACACCGGCACGCCTGATCTGGGTGGCACGCTGCGCTGGGGCGTGACCCAAAACTTGAGCCTCAACGCGACCGCGAATCCCGACTTCTCGCAAGTCGAAGCGGACGTCGGCCAAGTGACGGCGAACGCGCGCTTCCCCCTGTTCTTTCCCGAGAAGCGCCCGTTCTTTCTCGAGGCGCTCGAGCAATACGACACACCGAACCGGCTGATCTACACGCGGCGCGTCGCGCAACCGGTGGTAGGGGCGAAGCTCACGGGCAAAGTGGGAGGCACGAACGTCGCCTACCTCGCCGCCGTGGACGACAAGGACCAGTCGGTCACGCGGGACAACCCGATCTACGACCTGCTGCGCGTGCGGCGCGACCTGGGAGCGAGCTCGACCGCGGGGCTCGTGTATACCGATCGCATCGACGGCGACGCCTACAATCGCCTCCTCGGCTCCGACGTGCGCGTCGTGTGGCGCACCATCTGGTTCTCGCAGGCGCAGGTCGTGGGCACCTGGACGCGGGACGGCACCGGCGCCCGCGCCGGCCGGCTGTGGGACCTGACGCTGTACGACCGCACGGGCCGGGCCTACGGAAATCACGCCGAGCTCGTGGGCGTCAGCCCTGACTTCGTGGCCGCATCGGGCTTCGTGCCGCGGACCAACTACGTGGAGGGGCGTCTCTTCAACCGGTTCAGCTGGTACGGCCACCCCGGCGCCCTGCTCGAGCAAGTCACCACGTTCGTCGGCTACACGCCGCTGTGGCGCTATGACGACTTCCTGCGCGGCCGCAGCACGATCGAGGGCGGGTGGCAGAACACCTGGATTGTCAACGCGCGCGGCGGCTGGGGCCTCACCGTCAGCCTGAACGATGTCGAGCAAGTCTTCGACGCGGGGTTTTACGCTGGGTACACGACCGACAGCGTTGGGGGGACGCCGTTCGTCCTGCCGCACGGCCTCTACAACCTGCTCGGAGCCAACGCCAGCGTGAACACCCCGAGCCGTGCCGTCACCGCCGCCGTGACCGCGGGATATGGCGCGGTGCCGATCTTCGCCGAGGCCGCGGCCGGCCGCGAAATGGACGTGCAGACGACGCTCAATTGGCGGCCGACGCCGGCGGTGCGGGTCGACGCCTTGTGGACGCATCAGCGCATCACGCGCGGGCGCGACGGAAGCCGGTTTTCCGTGGCCAACATTCCCCGGCTCAAGCTCGAATACCAGCTGACGCGCTACATCTTCTTTCGCTACGTCGGGCAGTACTTCGCTCAACAGCGCGGCGCGCTCCTCGACCCGCGCACCGGGTTGCCGCTGGTGCTCGATGCCACCGCCACCGCCCGCCTCGGACCCGCGCGCGGCGTGACGACGAACGACTTCCGCTCGGATTTCCTGTTCTCCTACAGGCCCACCCCGGGCACCGTGTGCTTCGTCGGCTACGGCTCGTCGCTCACCGAGCCTGACGCCTTTCAGTTCCGCAGCTTGACCCGCACATCGGACGGGTTCTTCCTCAAGGTGAGCTACCTGTTCCGGCTGTAGGCCCTCTACCCCCGGTCGCTCGGTCGGGGCATGTTCCCGTCATGCCCGACGCGGTCGATCTCGTCCACCAGCTCGCGGCCGAAGAGCGCGCCAAACAACGCCAGTATCTCGCGGCGAACACCCGGACACGCTGGGGATTCGTGGGGTTCGGCGTCGCGCTGCTCGCGGGGGTGCGGCTTGCGGGGCTCGTGGCCATCACCTGGCCGTTCATCCTCGGCTTCACCGTGGCGTTCGCCGCGGTGAACTACGCCATGGTCCGGCTCGCCCAGGCGCCGGCGTTCCGCCCCTGGTATGCGCACCTGAACATCGCGGTCGGCGCCGCCATGATCTCCGCGATCCTGTACGCCGTAGGGCCCACGGGACACCTGCTGTACGCGGCGTACCTGATCGCCCCGCTCCAGGCAGCGCTCTACCTCGGAGCCAATGATGCCTGGCAGGCGCTGGTCCTCAATCTCGGGGGGTTCGCGCTCGTCACGGCCCTGCGCACCAATCAGGGCGAGCTCGGCTGGGCGTGGAGCGTCTTCCTCGAGGAAACGCTGGTGCTCGTGTTCGCGACCGTGGCGCTCGTGCCGATGCTCTCGCGCATCGTCGCCCGGCTCTACGCGGTGCGCGAGACGCTCGCCCTCGTGGAGCGCGGCGACCTGACGGCGAAGGTGCAGGACGAAGAGCTCGACGAACTGGGGTTCTTGGGCGTGAGCATGAACCGGACGACCGACGCGATCGCCGGGATCGTGCGGCAGGTCCAGCAGCAGGGGCAGGAGCTCGCCGCCATGGCCGAGCAGCTCGCCGCGTCGGCCCAACAACTCCAGGCGGCTTCCGAGGAGATCTCGGCCGCCACCCAGCACCTGTCGCGCGGCACCGAGCGGCAGCGCGAGCTCATCGGGCACGGGCGGGCCGACTCGGAGGCAGCGGCGACCGTGGCCTCCCAGCTTCACGTCCGGGCCCAGGAAGCCGAGCGCCAGATCGCTGGTGTCGCGCAGCAAGCGCGCCGCCACGGGGAGGAGATCGCTCAGGCGAGCGCCCTCTTGGTGACGCTCGTGGATCACCTGGACCAGGTGTCGCGCGCCGCCGGGACGCTCGAGCAGGGCTCGCGCGAGATCGGGAAGCTGGTCGACGCGATCACCCGGATCGCGAGCCAGACCGACCTGCTCGCGCTGAATGCGGCGATCGAGGCCGCCCGTGCGGGCCAGCACGGTCTCGGGTTCCGCGTGGTCGCCGATGAGGTGCGCAAGCTGGCCGAGCAAAGCGCGCGCTCCGCCGACGAGGTGCGGGCCCGCGTTCGCCAAACGCAGGACCAGATCGCCCAGCTGCTCGCCGCGATGGAGGAAGGCCGCCGCACCGCGCGCGGCGTGGGGGCGGTCTCGGCGGCGGTGCGCCAGGCGCTCGATGCCATCTTCGGTGACCTGAACGCCACGGTGCAGTTCGCCACCGCCTTCGCCGGGGAGACCGAGGGGCAGACGGCTCGCATCCGCGACGTCGTGCGGCGCTTAGAAGAGGTGGCGGGCATCGCCGAAACGGCGGCACAAGGCGCAGAGCAGACGTCGGCCGCCACCGAGCAACAGATCGCCTCGCTCGGCGAGCTCACGACCACGTCGCAGCACCTAGCGGTCGCGGCGGCGAAGCTCGCCCAAACGATCCAGCGGTTCAGCGCGAACGGCGGGAGGCTACCACCCCCGCAATAGCGACGCGTCCCCGAAATCCCACAGCAGGAAGCTGATGAGGCGTGGGCGATGCGGCTCGGGGCCCACCGTCGGCAGCGCGGCGCCGAGCGAGGCCGCGACGTGCCCGAGCCGCGAGAGCCGTATCCAGAGCTGCGGGTACAGCGTCACGGTGCGCGGGCCCACCGTCGGCACCGTCCACCCGGCCTCGAGCATCGGCACGTAGCGCCCGACGTCGCCCCCGAGCCCGAGCCGGTACTCAGCGGCGCTGATCCCCGAACCCTCCTCCCAGCGGCTCACGATCTCGCCCTGCACCACGAGCACCTGCCCCGGGTGGGCGCCGAAGCTCAAGAACGGCTGGACGTCCCACCGCGTCTGCCGGCCGAGGGGGGGCGTGAGCTCGATGCCGAGACTGACGAGCGCGCGGCGCTCGAGGCTGTGCCACACGTTGTACTTGAGCGCGCCGGTGACGCCGGCGAAGGCGTTCGGTTGGCCGTCGAAAGCGGAGCGGGCACTCGCCTCCATCTGCAGCCGCTGGCCCAGCCGGCGCTCGTAGATGTATTCCTGGTCGCGTGCCTCGTCCACGATGACCACCTCGTCTTCCGGATAGGCCTTCTCGACCAGAAACGGCCGAGGCAGGTTCAGCTCACCCGGTGGCCAGCCGCGCTCACCGCACAACGACCGCGCGTAGCGGACGACCGCGCGGATCTGCGCCGCGGTGGCCGCCTCGCCGAACGCCGGCATGTCGAGCGACAGGCCGAACGCCGCCCCGCCCTTCGTGACGATGCCCACCCACCGCGCCTCGGGTTCCGCGCTCGAGCCCTTGCAGTCCCCCAGGTCCGCGGGTGGCACTTCCAGGCGAGTCGAGGCCGCGGCGACGCCGCGTCCGTCGGCGCCGTGGCACGCCTTGCACCACGCGTGGAACAGCGCCGCGCCCGAGTCGGAGGGTGCCTGCGCCGCGAGCGTGAACAGCACCGCAGCGACCGGATGCAATCAGGTGAGCCGGGCCAGCCGGTGCAGCTCCGCCGCACACCGGTCCCCCTCGCGGACGATCGCGTCGACCGGCGCCGTGACGAGCTCGTGCCCGAGGACGACGGGGCGGCCATCCACCACCACGTCGCGCACGTCGCTCGCGCACGCCGCGTACACGACGAGCGAGACCGGGTCGCCGAGCAGGGGGTGGAGGTGCGGCTCGCGGAGGTCGAGCACCACCAGGTCCGCGCGCTTACCGGGTGCGATGGACCCGATCTCGGCGTCGAGCCCGAGGGCGTGGGCGCCGCCGAGCGTCGCCAGCTCGAGCACCTGCGCCGCCGGGAGCGCGTCCGCCCCGAGTCGAGGCTTCTGCACGAGAGCGGCGAGGCGCATCTCGGCGAACGCGTCGAGGCGGTTGTTGCACGGGGCGGCGTCCGCCCCGATCGCGACGCGGCACCCGGCGGCGAGCAGCTCCGGGACTTTGGCGATGCCGCTCGCCAGCTTGAGGTTCGACGACGGGCAGTGTGCCACGTTCGTTCCCTGGCGGGCGAGTCGGTTCATTTCGTGCAGGTCCACCCAGACGCAGTGGGCGAGGACGGCGCGGGGGCCCGCGATGCCGACCGAGTCGAGGTACGCGATCTCGTCCAGTCCGGTCGTCCGCAGCACCGTTTCGCGCTCCACGATGGTCTCCGCCGCGTGGGTGTGCAGCTGGGCGTCGAACCGCTCCGCCAGATCGCTCGTGGCCCGGAGCAGGGGGCCAGAGCAGCTCGGCACGAACCGCGGGGCGAAGCACACCCGCAGCCGGCCGCCCGCGCCCCCGTGCCAGCGCTCGGCCAGCGCCTCCGCGTCGGCAAGGGCCGTGTCGGTCGATTCCGCCAGTGCGAGCGGCGCCCCTTCGGGGTGGGCGTCCATCAGGCATTTCCCCGCCGTGGCGCGGATGCCGATCCGCTCGAGCGCCCGGAACGCGGCGTCCGTGTGGCGCACCGTCTCCATGTCGAGAATCGCCGTCGTCCCGCCGAGCAGCAGTTCCGCGGCGCCGAGCAGGGCGGACGCGTATACCGTCTCTTCGGTATGGGCGGCCTCGAGCGGCCAGATGCGGCGCACCAACCAGTCTTCGAGCGGCAGGTCATCGGCCAGGCCCCGGAACAGCGTCTGGCAGAGATGGACGTGCGCCTGGATCAGCCCCGGCATCACCAGGCAGCCGCTGCAGTCGCGCACCCGGGGACCGGGCCCGGATCGGCCGCCGCGCTCCCCTTCCTGATGCTTCCTCAGCGCCGCTCCCGGGCCGATCGCCGCAATTCTCCCGTCCCGCACCGTCACGTCCGCCCGCACGACGCGCCACCCCCCCTCATGCAGTAACCCGTCGCCGCCCGCCAGCACCAGATCGGGGACGTCGCGCGCTGCCGTGCTCAGGTAGTGATCCGCGGCTGGGCGCTGGTCGAGTCGTCCGGCAGATCGAAATAGGCCCGCAACTCGTCCATGAGATCGTCGTCCGCGTACACGCCGGTCAGGATCCGCTCGGGACCGCCCGGGTCGATCAGCAGATAGCCGTAGGGGTAGTCGAGGCCGGAGAGCAGAATCGTGCGGCGCTGGGCGTGGGGAAGCGCCACGTACACCGTCTCGGCCTTGGTGGCGAGCAGCCGGATGTCGTTCGCCTCAAGCGCGGGAGCGACCTGCGAGGTGTAGTAGCGCAGGTCATCGAAGGTGTCGGCTCGTTCGTCGCCGCTGAGCGTGTCCGCCCCGCGCAGCCAAAACAGCACCACGCTCGGCGTCGAGACCACGCGCGGCACGACGAGCGTGCTCTCCGTCGCGGCGGGGGGCAGCAGCTGAGCGACATCGGGTGCGTCGACCCGTGCGCTCGCCTGGGGGTGGCACGAGCTCAGGCTCACGAGGACGGAGAGCCACAGGGCGGACTTCATGCGGGGAAATATAGATCGCTCCGAGGAGCGGGGGCCGACCCCGGCGTCCGTCGTTCTCCGCCGGAGCGTCGTCCGCGGCCACCGCCGGATCGCCCGGCGCACGCGTTGGCGGGTTGGCGGGGACGGGGTTAGGCGGGGAGACGGCCCTTGAGGGCCGCCGGCCGAAACGGTCCGGGCTCCGCGATGAGAGCGCGCGCGTGGTCCACCTGCCCCCACGTGTTCCACAACAGGACGCCACGCACGCGACCGTCTTTCAAGTAGTAGACCACGCCCTCGCGCATCGGCTGCTTCCAGTCGGCTACGGTCTCGAGCCTCGCATCCAACTCGCCGACCGCCTCGTAGCCGAGCTCGAACAGGTCGGAGTAGAAGAACGGCAGGTGGTGATACGCCGTCCGGCGCCCCGCCATGTTGAGGCCGGCGGTGCGCCCCATCGTGTTGGCGTTGTCCTCGTGCTCCACCCGGAGGCGGGTGCCCAACGCCGGGTTCGCGAAGTTGGCCACGTCGCCGGCGGCGTAGATAGCGGGATCACTGGTACGGCAGAACTCATCCACGACGATGCCGTTGTCCGTGCGCAGCCCGGCCTGCTGGGCCAGCGCCACGCTGGGCGCGACGCCGAGCCCGGCGACGACGACATCGGCGGCGAGCTCGCCGCCGGTCGTGGTGCGTACCACGCCCTGACCGGCGCGCTGGTCGAGCCGCGCCAGCCCTTCGCCCATCCGCATGACGACGCCTTTCTGGCCGTAGTACTCCACGAGAAAGCTCGACAGATCCGTGGGGAACAGTCGCGCGCTGACACCTGCCTCGGGCACGAGCATCGTGACCTCGCGGTCCTGCCCGCGGAGCGCCGCGGCGACTTCGCTACCGATGAATCCCCCACCGATAACCGCGAAGTGCAGCTTCTCGCCGGCGAGCGCCCGCAGCCGGCGGTAGTCGTCGAGCGTGCGGAAGTAGATGATCTGATCGGTTTCGGGCGGTACCCGGCGCGGCGCGCCACCGGTAGCGAGCAGCAGCTTCGAGAACCGGTACCGCGTGCCCTGGTCGTCCGTCGCCATGCGGCCCTGTGGGTCGATCGCCGTGACGCGTCGGCCGAGGTGCAGCTCGGCTCCAGTCGCGGTGGTGTCGCGCCAGATGGTCTGCTCCGACTCGCCCTTCCACAGGGCCTTGGAGAGGGGCGGCCGATTGTAGGGCGGGTACGGCTCCGCGCCGATCACGCCGATCGATCCTGTGGGATCGACCTCGCGGACGGCATGTGCGGCGGCGTCGGCAGTCATGCCGCCACCGACGATCACGTAGGTGTAGTCGGGCATCGCGGACTCCGGGGCTGCGCGCGGTGCCCGGGCCAGCGGCCGCGGGGCGTGCGCGTTCGAGAATATACGTTTGCGGTGCGCTGATCGGATCGGAGCACCAGCCCATCCGGTCTGGCGATGGTCACGCTGCGATCACTCGCCCTCTTCGAGCGGCCGCCGATGCTTCGGCTGGCGTCGGTACTGTGTAGCGGCCCGGTGCACCTTATGCGGGGGGGTCTTGAGGCGCTGCTTCACCGGCGCGTCGGGATTCGGCACGCGCAGCGTGAGCTTGCGCTTGCGTTTGCGACTCACGACCCGAGGCGCGCGCGGATCTGGCGCGCGTGATGCGCACAGTGCCAGACGTGGAAGCGGAGCCACTCCGGCAAGGTCAAGTCCCCGAGGGCGGGATTCTTGACGAACAAGTCGGCGCGCCGGTCGGGGAGGAGCGTGCGCCCGAGCGCGAGAAAGCGTTCCACCCCCTCGCGGAGCTGGCGCTCGACCGCTTGGGGCTCGGGTCGTTCGGCGGGCCGGACGGCCGCCGGAGCCTCCCTGCCCGGCAGAGTCCGCTCGAAGCCAAGGACGAGGATGTAGCCGAGCAGCTCTCGGGCCGTCCGTCGCCGGCGTTGCATCGGCGGCTTGGCGCGCCGCGCCTCGAACGTGCGCCCGCTCGCGTCGAGCGAGATCGCGAGGTGGTGGACGATCTGCGCGGGAGTCCACTTCCCCGCCGGGGCTCGGTGCCAGTCGGACTCGGGCCGCCCGCGGAGCGGCCCGAGCACCACATCGGGGATCTGGGCGAAGCGGTCCGTGGTCAGCTCCGCAGGCAGCGTCATCGGATCGCGTGGCTCTCCGCGAGCAGGGCCGGGCGGTCGCGGCGCGCTGGGCATCAGCGCAGCACGGCGTCCGCCATCTGCTGCGCCTGGGCGGCGAGGGGCGAGCCCGGCCGGATCCGGCCGACCCAGCGGCCGGCGCTGTCGACGATCCGTAAATCGGCCTCACCGACGGCCGCGCTGTCGGTGCGCACCGACAGCGCCCACTGATGGCGCGCCGCGACCAGCTGCAGCCGACCCATCACGCGGTCCGCGACTCCCGGCGCGACGTAGACCGTCACCATGGTGCCTGCGTCGGGCGGACGGGCGGGTGCGCGCGCCGCAGGGCGGCACGCGAATCCCACCGCCACCATTCCCGACGCGAGCGGCCCGAGGACCGTGGCGTTGAGCGACCTCATGCCCAAGATTGTACGAGTGAATCTCTTCCGCCGCCACCCGATTGCGCTCGGGCTCATCGCGCTGGTGCTCGTGTCCGCCCTGGCCCCGCTGCCGGCGCTCGTCGACGCCGTGAGCGGCGCGCCGCCACCCGACGCGGACCTCATCCGCCCCGCGCTCTACACGCTGTTCGCGCCAGCGTCGGACGTGCTCGATGCGCTGACGTTCCTGAGCCTCGAGCGGGCGCGAGCGTTCCTGCTGGTGTGGGTGTCCGGCATCGCCCTCTGGGGGGTGACGCGGCCCGGCTCGGTCACGCGACGCCTGCTGCGCGCGGGGGCCACGGGGCTCGCCTTTGCGCTCCTCGTGGTCGCCGTGCTCGTGCTGCCCCGCCCGGTGCCGCGGCTCGTCACCGCGGACTCGACGCTCACGGTCATCGATTACCACGCGCACACCGCTCGCTCACACGACGGCCGTCCCGGCTGGACCGTCGCGGACCTCGCGCGCTGGCACGCGGCGCAGGGGTTCCAGGCGTCCTATGTCACCGATCACAACGTCATCCTCGACCGCGCGGTCGACGACCCCATCCGGCTCTTGCCCGGGGTCGAATGGAGCGTCTACGGACAGCACATCGTCGCGCTCGGCGCGGTGACGCTGATCGACCGCGCGGCTTACAACAGCGACACCCACGGCATGCTCGGCCTGTTCGCCGAGTTGCATCGCTCGGGGGCGATCGGCATCGCGTCGCTCCCGGAATACTGGCTGCACCATTGGGAGGACCTCGACCAGTTCGTGACCGCCGGCGTCGACGGGTTCGAGATCGTCAACTGCGCGCCCAAGGCGATCGGCGTCCCGGCCACGGCGCGCGCCCGGGTGTTGCGGCTGGCCGAGGACCACGATTTGCTCGCGGTGGGCGGGAGCGACAATCACGGCTGGGGCAAGGTGACCTGCGTCTGGAACCTCTCCGGGCCGAGCGCCCACGGCTACCGCGCCAACCGCGTCATCGTGCGGTCGGTCGCGCTCGCTCAAGCGGACTGGGCACCGTGGACGGCGGCCTACACCCAGCCCTGGCTCATGTTCGCGGGGCTCTCGTGGAGCGAGCGGTCGAGCTGGCTCACCTGGATCCTCGTGATCCTGATCTATCGCGCCGTGCCGCGCCGTGAGGGCGACCCCGGCGGCATCGGCATCCTGGCGCGCAGCCTCTCGCTCAAGCTGCTCAAGCTGCGGCGCCCCACGGCGAGCTGATCTGAGCGTGTCGGCGCGGTGGGCATGACGGGGCGCGAGCCCGATCTGCGCGTGCTCCAGCCCGGGGACGAGACGGCACTGGACGCCTTTCTCGTCGACCACACCGATACCTCCATGTTCCTGCGCGCCAACGCGCGCGCGGCCGGGCTCATCGACCGCGGGGCGCCGCTCGAGGCCACATACGTGGCCGCGCTCGAGGGCGGCCGCATCACGGGGGTTGCGGCGCACTGTTGGAACGGCATGGTGCTCGTGCAAGCGCCGGCGCACACGGGTGCGCTCGCGTGCCAAGCGGTGCGGCGCTCGGGCCGCGCGGTGACCGGCCTGTCCGGGCCGTGGGGCCAGGTCGTCACCGCGCGCGCGGCGCTCGGCCTCGCGTCGGCGCCGACCGCCAAAGACAGCCGCGACGAGCTGTACGTGCTCGATATCGCGCGCCTCGTCGTCCCTCAGCCGGTCCTCGGGGGCGAGCTGCGCGTCCGCCATCCCGCGACGGCGGAGCTCGCGCTACTCGTGAGCTGGCGCGTCAGCTTTGCCGTCGAGGCGCTCGGCACGCCGGAGACCACCGAGCTGCGGCGCGTGAGCCAGGCAGACATTCGGCTCCAGCACGAGCGGGGCGCCGACTGGGTGCTCGCCGCTGGTGACACGCTCGTCGCCTATGCGGCATTCAACGCGATGCTGCCCGAGATCGTGCAGATCGGCGGCGTGTGGACGCCGCCCGCCGCGCGGGGGCGGGGCTACGCCCGCTCGGTCGTGGCCGGCGCACTGCTCGCCGCCAGCAAGCACGGGGTGCGCCGGGCCGTGCTGTTCGCGGACCCGGCGAACGAGGCGGCCCGACGGGCCTACTGCGCGATCGGGTTCAGGATCGTCGGGGACTACGGGCTGGTGCTGTTCGCGCCGTAGTCAGGCGCCAGCCGACAGGTTGAGCAGCGCGCGCCACGCCCGGAACACGTCACGGTAGTCCTGGTGCGTGACCGTCACGGTCCGGCCGGCGGTGCGTGCGGCGCCCGGGCAGACCTCCGCCCGATCCGCATGGATCGTGAGGGCGAAGTCCACATCCAGCGTGATGGGTGGGGGCACGGTGAACGGCCGGTGCGGGCGCCCGAGCGCCCGCGCGACCTCCTCGCGGATCAGGCGGCACGCCACGGCGGGGGCGACGCTGCGCGCGGCGTGGCGGCTCACGGCCTGCTTCACGACCACCGTGGCCACGCCGTCGCCCAGGAGGTCCTTCGTCTCGGCGGCGACGGCCGCATCGCCGGTCACACAGGCGATCGGCACGCCGTACACGCCCGCGAGGGCGGCGTTCAGACCGAGTTCGCCGACCGGCTTGCCGTTGAGCCGCACCTCGTGGATCTGATCGGCGTAGGTGTGGTCGAGGATCGCGTGCGGCGTCCCGGCGCGCGCGTGATAGCCGACGAACACGGCCGCATCGAAGCCCGCGTCGATGCCCTGCATCATGGACTGGGGCTTGGGGTCGCCGGCGCAGAGCTCGGCCGCGGGGTGGAGCTCTTCGGCGAGGAGGTTGCGCATGAACCAGTGGCTATCGTTCACGAGCACCGTCGTGGCGCCGGCGGCGAGCGCGCCGTCAACGGCCGCATTGGCCTCCGCCGTCATGAGGCGGCGGAACCGCCCGTAGTCGGCGGCCGCGGCGGGGTTCGTGGGGTCGGTCTGCGACTCGTGGACGACGCCAGCGATCCCTTCCATGTCGACGGAGATATAGACGCGCACGGACGCCCTTTCGGCTGACGGTGGTGCGGTGCTCGGGTGGCGTGAAGCGTAGTTGCTTTGTGCTACAAAGCACTTGACAAGCGAGCGACTCCGGTGCTAGCGTCCAGGCCATGGCCGCGCCTCGCCCGCTGCACGACCGCGCCCTCGATAACCTGCGCTACATCCGGCAGACGATGGAGCGCGCCGCGTCGTTCACGGCCGTCCCGGGCTGGGGGCTGGCGGTCGTCGGGGCGACCGCGCTCGGCGCGGCACTCCTCGCCGGGCGCCAACCGACACCGGAGCTGTGGCTCGCCACCTGGCTCGGCGAGGCGGTCGTGGCCCTCGCCATCGGCGGCGCGGCAATGGTTCGCAAGGCCTTCGCCGTGCACGACCCGCTGCTCTCGGGGCCGGGCCGGCGGTTCGGCCTGAGCTTCTTGCCGCCGATGGTGGTGGGCGGCCTGCTCACGGTGGCGCTGTGGCGCGCCGGCCTGTGGCACGCGCTCCCCGGCACGTGGCTGCTCCTCTACGGGGCGGGGTGCGTCACGGGCGGCGCGTTTTCGGTGCGCATCGTCCCCGTGATGGGGCTGTGCTTCATGCTCGTCGGGTCGGTGGCGCTGCTCGGCCCCGCCGCGTGGGGAAACGGGTGGATGGCGGCAGGCTTCGGAGGCCTGCACCTTGCCTTCGGCGCCATCATCGCGCGGAGGCACGGTGGCTAAATCGGGTACGGCGCGCAAGGCAGAGAACGCGGTACCGGCGCGGTTGAGCGGGCGGGGGGCGCTCCGCGCGGCCGAGCTCGACCGCTTGATCCACGAACGCGTCCGCCTCGGGATCGTGAGCGCGCTCGCCGTCACCGAGCCGCTGAGCTTCAACCAGCTCAAGTCGCTGCTCCGTACCAGCGACGGCAACCTCAGTGTCCACGCGCGCCGGCTCGAGGAGGCATCCTATGTCGCGTGCACCAAATCCTTCGAGGGTCGAATCCCCAAAACCGAGTACCGGCTCACCCCCGCCGGACGGCGGGCGCTGGAACGCTACCTCGATCACATGGAAGCCCTGATTCACGCCACTCGTCAGGCGTGAGGGGGGGGCAGGTTTTTTTTGAGGCCAGACTTTATGCGGCAAAGCTCTTCTCTCCACGTCGCCATCGTGATGGACGGCAACGGCCGCTGGGCCACGCGCCGCGGCGTGCCCCGGGTCGCCGGCCACCGCGCTGGGGCTGAGGCGGTGCGGCGCGTGGTGGAGGCGGCGCCCGAGCTCGGCATCACCGCCCTCACGCTGTACGCCTTCTCGTCGGACAATTGGAAGCGCCCGGCGGCTGAGGTGACGGCACTGATGCGTCTGTTCGCCCGCTACCTGCGCTCGGAGAGCGCGCGGCTCCGCGCGCACGACGTGCACCTCGAGGTCGTGGGGCGACGGGATCGGCTTCCGGCACAGCTGGTCGCCGCGATCGCCCTTGCCGAGCGGGCGACCGCCCCAGACGGCGGCCTCTGCCTCCGGCTCGCCGTCGACTACTCGGCGCGGTGGGCGATCCGGGTCGGCGCGATCCTGCCCGATGTCGATCTCCTCATCCGCACCGGCGGGGAGCAACGACTGTCGGATTTCCTGCTGTGGGAATGCGCCTACGCCGAGCTCTACTTCAGCGATGCGATGTGGCCCGATTTCGGTGCCGCCGAGCTGGCCCGCGCCGTCGCCGAGTTCCAGGCGCGGGAGCGCCGCTTCGGCGGCCTTCCAACCCTCGTGTCCAAGGGAGCGATCGCGTGATTACCGACGGCCTGACCCCGCTGAAGCTGTTCGCGCTGTTCGCCTTCGTCGGCGGCAGCGGGGTCGCGGCGCTCGCCATCGGAGCGGCGCTCATCGCCCGACGTCGCGAGCTGGCGCGCGTGTTCGCCCTGTGCCTCGGCGCCGGGTGGGCGCTGTACGGCGCTGCCTACTTCATCGCCGCACTCGCGAGCCGGGACGTCGTCCTCGGCCCAGGTGCCGAGAAACACTTGTGTGAGATCGATTGTCACGTCGCCTACTCCGTCGTCCGCGTGCAGACGACGCCGGCGCTCGGCAATGGGGCGGCACGGCAGCAAGCCCGAGGCGTGTTCCACGTCGTCACGATCCGGGTGAGGTTCGACTCGGCGACCATCTCGCCGCAGCGCGGCATGGGGCCGCTCTGGCCGGGTGAACATCGGATCGACGTGGCAGATGGTGCGGGCGGCCACTACCCCTATTCGCTCGCCGCGCAGCGGGCGCTCGGGATGGGCGACGCGCCGCCGCTCACGCGGCCGCTCGTGCCAGGCGAGTCCTACACCGCCGACGTGGTCTTCGACGTCCCCGCGGGAGCCCGCGACCTGCGGCTCGAGATCGCGAGCCTCGTGCCCCCGACGTGGCTCGTGATCGGCCACGAGAACAGCTTCCTGCACAAAAAGACGACCTTTCGGCTCGGCGCCTGAGCGGCGCCGGCCGCACGGGGCCCCGGGGCCAGCCTGCTCGCTCCCCTCTCCCCCGGACCGGGGCGGCGCGATCCACGGCGGGCGGCAAGCACGCTACCTTAGAGCCGTGGGCCTGAGGATCGTGCAGGTAGACGCGTTTGCGGATCGCCCGTTCGGCGGCAACCCCGCCGCCGTCTGCGTACTGTCCGCGCCGCGCGGCGAGCGTTGGATGCAGGATGTCGCGCGCGAGATGAATCTCTCCGAGACGGCCTTCCTGCATCCCGAAAACGCGGGCTACCGGCTCCGGTGGTTCACGCCGGCGGTCGAGGTCGCCCTGTGCGGTCATGCCACCTTAGCGAGCGCGCACGTGCTGTGGCAGGACGGCCACCTCCCGGCCGAGCGCCAGGCCCGCTTCCATACGCAGAGCGGGCTCCTCACCGCCGATCGCCGAGGCGATTGGATCGAGCTCGACTTCCCGGCCACGGGCCCCGCGCCCGCCCCGCCGCCCGCCGGACTCGCCGCCGCGCTTGGCGTGGAGCCGCGCTGGGTGGGGCGGAGCCGTTTCGACTACCTCGTCCTCGTCGAGCACGAGGACACCGTGCGGCGCCTCAAGCCGGACTTCGCAGCGCTCGAGCAGGTGGAAGCGCGCGGCATCATCGTGACCAGCCGTGCCGCCACGCCGGGCTTTGACTTCGTCTCGCGCTTCTTCGCTCCTCGCGCGGGCGTTCTGGAGGATCCGGTGACCGGCTCTGCCCACTGCACCCTGGCGCCGTTCTGGAGTGAGCGCCTCGGCCGCACGGAGATGACCGCCTACCAGGCCTCCCCGCGGGGCGGCACGGTGCGCGTGCGCCATGCCGGCGATCGGGTCGTGCTCGCCGGACAAGCCGTGACCGTGCTCGAAGGAGAGTTGGTATGACCGTGGCGCTCGCCACGCCCGGCCGATGGTGGCCCGCGTGAGGCCGATCAGCTTTTCCTGCGCCGGTTCGTCGGTCGACGCGGCAGCCAGGCTCGAAGCGGCGATCGATGCGCGGCCGTGGAACAGCGCCGGAATGGATGGCTGGATCCGCGGCGACGCCGCGGTGCTGTACTATCGGGACGGCGCCACATACCGCGCGCTCTTCCGCCGCACCTTCGTCGGGCGAATCCGCCCGCGCAACGGGGGCACCGTGCTCCAAGGTCGCTTCCGCATGACGTGGCTCGCCCGGCTGCTGTTGCCCGTCTGGCTCGCTCCCGCGCTCGTGTGCTTCGTCGTCGCGCTCGCGCCGACGCGCCTGGAACCGCAGACGCCGGCCGTGAGGATCCTGGTCGTGCTGCTCGGGACCGCGCTCGGGCTGCTGGCGCTCGGCCGCTTCGCCCTCGAGTGGTGGGGCCGGCCGGGGGACCGCGACGCCGTTACCACCGCGATCCGGGCAGCGCTCGAGGCAGACCCGGCGCACTAGCTAGACCGGCCCGAGTGCTTCTATCCTTGGGCCCATGACTACCACCGCTCAAGCCCCGGTGTCGCGCACCGCACGGCTCGTGGGCTACCTGTTCGCGCTCGCGGCTGGGGCCGTGTGGGGCACGACCGGCCCGCTCTCGACCGCCCTGTACCGCGCCGGCGAAGCGATCACGGGCATCGGGTTCTGGCGCCTCCTGGTCGGGCTCGCGGGGTTCCTCGGGTACGGATTGTTCCGGCCCGAGCTGTTCCGGATCGAGCGGCGAGCATGGCTGTTGGTCGGGCTCGGGGGCGGCGTCCTGGTGGCGCTGTTCGAGGTCGCCTACCAATTCGGGATCGCGGGGACGGGCGTCGCCGGTGCGGCGGCGCTGCTCTACATCGCGCCGGTGCTGGTAGCCGTCCTCGCCCAGCCACTGCTCGGAGAGCAGCTCACCACGCTGCGCGTGGTGCTCGCGCTCGTCGTGATGGCCGGGGCGGCCCTCACGGTGCAGGGCGGCAGTCACGGGACCGGAGCCACGGCCATCCCGCTGCCGAGCCTCGTACAAGGAGTGGCGGGCGGGCTCCTCGCGATGGTGTCCTACGCCGGCACTACGCTGCTCGCGCGCTACGCCGTGCCGCGCTATGGCGCTCGCCAAGTCCTGTTCCTCGAGGTGTTGGGCGGCGTCGTGGTGCTCGGGCTCGTGCTCCCGCTGGCGGGGCATCCCCCCGTACCGCCGCACACCCCGGGGGCGTGGCTCTACGTTCTCCTCCTGTCCCTCGGCTCCGTGCTCGCCGCCAACTTCCTCTTCTTCGCCGCCGTCAAGCGGATCGACGCGGCCCCCACAGCCGTCGCGGCCACGATCGAGCCGGTCGTCGGCACCTTGCTCGCGTTGACCCTGTTCAATCAGCAGCTGACTGTACTGGGGTGGATCGGACTCCTGATGGTGGTCGGCGGTGTGGCGCTCGGGTACCTCCGGGAGACGCGGCCGACCGCGTAGGACCCGCCGCGACGCGAGCGGCGTGCCGGCACGCGTGTTCCGTGGCGAGCTTCGGCGCCCTTCCCCCGGCGGGAGCCCTGTGGCTCAGCGCCCCCCTACTCCGCCGGGGCGAGCCGCGGGGGAACCTCTGTACGGCTGAAGGCGCCGTGACGGCCACCCGGGACGCTCATCGTTGCCGGTCGCGCTCGACGGACAACGTTGCGTCGTCACGGCGCGCGACGCGGTTCATCACCAGCTCCAAGGCGACGAGGAATACGCCGCCCCAGAGGAGACCGGGCAGCTCGGAGGGGTCGCGTCCGTAGCGGATCCATAACCAGCGGGCGATGACATAGCACCACAGTCCGCCCGCAAACCAACCGGCGACCCGTACCAGATGCCCCACGCCGGTTCGGATGCCGGGAAGCGCGAGGAGCAGGGCCTCGACGTAGTGGCCGAGGAACGTGAAGCAGAACGCGACGGTGAACGCGTCCACGAAGTCGGTGAGGATCGACGCATGGCGGGGCAGTGCGACCAGCAACACGACCCCCAGCAGCGCCGCGGCGAGTGCGGTGCGCGTGACGACACTCAGGAATCGCTCGCCCATCAGGGGGGCTCGGTCGCGGACCGGGGTTTGAGATACTGGTCGAACCAGTCCAGCACCGTACCCCACCACAGCCGCCGGTTGCGCGGGCGGATCACCCAGTGCCCCTCGTCCGGAAAATATAGGAATTTTGCGGGCACGCCCAACACCTTCGCGGCCGTGAAGGCCTGATACCCCTCCGAAAGGTCCACTCGATAGTCGAGTTGCGAGTGCACGATTAGGATCGGCGTCTTCCAGTTCCGGACGAAGGCGAGGGGAGACCACTTCTCGTACAGCGGGCGGTTCGCGTAGGGCGTGCCGCCGAACTCCCAGTCGACGAACCATAGCTCGTCGGTCGTGCCCGCCATACTCACCGGGTTGAAGACGCCGTCGTGCGCCACGAGCACCTTGAAGCGATCGGTGTGGCCCGCGAGCCAGTAGATCATGTAGCCCCCATAGGACGCCCCGGCCGCACCCATCCGCGTCGAGTCGACGTAGGGCAACCGCGCCACGACGTCGAGCCCTTTCATCAGGTCGGTGAAGGGGTAGTCGCCCCAGTGCTGGGAGATCGCATCGGTGAACCGCTGGCCGTAGCCCGTGGAGCCGTGGAAGTTGACGGCCGCGACGACGTAGCCACGGGCGGCGAACATCTGGTAGTTCCAGCGGGCGTGCCAGGTGTCGTCCCAGGCGCCCTGCGGGCCGCCGTGCACGAGATAGATGAGCGGGTATTTCCGCGCTGGATCGAACGCCGGGGGGCGTAGAATCCAGCCATGGACGGAGTCACCCAGGGCGCCGATGAAGCCGTACTCCTCGAGCGGTTTCAGGTCGAGCCCGGCGAGCGCGGCGTCCGCGAGATGCGACAGCTGCCGCCCGCTGGCCCAGAGCTCGGCGGGCTGGGTGGTGCTCTGGTGCAGGTACACCACTCCCGCGCCGCCCGGGAGCACTTGCACGTTGGTGTTGACGCCCCCACCCGTGGGCACCGCGGTGCGACGGAACGACGGCACGTCGATCCGGTAGATCTGGTCGCGCCCGCGTTCTTCCACCACGGCGTACACACACGTGCTCTCCGGGCACCAGGTAAACGAGCCGATCGAGAGCGTCCAACCGGCGGTGGCGTCGCTCGCCGGCCCACTCTCCGTCTTGCCTCCGGCGCGTCGCAACAGCATGAGCCGCAGCCGGTCCGCCTCGAATCCCGGCCGCTCCATCGACAGATAGGCGAGCCACTTCCCATCGGGGGCGTAGCGCGGCGTGTTGTCCGCCCCACGGTTGGTGGTGAGCTGCCGCAGGGCGCCCCACCGTCCCGCTCCTCCCGCCCGATCGATGAGGTAGATGTCCACGTTGGTATTGTCGGCGACCGTCGAGTCGCCGTGCATCGCCACGGCGATCTCAGTGCCCTCGGGGGACACGGCCACGTCGCCGTCGCCACCCGTGGCGATCGTGGGCACATCGTGATCGACCGGGGTGAGGTCCTGGGCGCTGCCATCCGCGAGCGCGAGGAGGAGCAGATGCTGCCGCCGGCCCGCGCGCCACTCGTCCCAATGACGCCACATCAGGTCGGTCCACAGACGCGCCTCGGTCGGGAACTCCCCGTTGCGGCGGTCGAGCTCCTGCTCGGGTGGCCACTTCAGGTCGCTCGTGACGAGCACGCCGCTCCCGTCGGCCAACCAGATCGGGTCCGACACTCCGTCCGCGACGCTCGTGACGCGGCGCGCCTCGCCCCCCGCGAACGGCAGGAGCCACAGCTGTGCCCCGCTCTCACGCGTGGAGACGAAGGCCAGGGTCCGACCGTCGGGAGACCACCGGGGCTGGCGGTCCGATCCGGGGCCGGCGGTGAGCTGGCGCGCTTGCCCGCCGGCCACGTCGGTGAGCCAGATGCGTGTCGCGCCGCGGTTCTCCTTCAGGGAGTACCGCGTCACCGTGTATGCGACCCATTTCCCGTCGGGCGAGACTTGCGGGTCGCCCACTGATGGGAGGGCCAGGTACTCCTCGATCGTCAGCGCGCGTCGCTGCGCGGCGGCGGGCCGCGGGTCGAGGGAGGTGGCCAGCACAAGCCACGCGAGCAGCATCGTCAGGGATGTCTTCATGTCGCCTTCCGCCCGAGGGTCCCGGCCGCGGACCATCGATCGCGCGTCAGTAGTCGGGGTGGGTCAGGATCGCTTTCACGAGTTCGTCGTACACCCGCGATGCCGGACTCACCGTCCCGCTCGCATCGGTGTGCACGTTCCAGGCGCACAGCTCGTTCAAGGCCGTCGCCTCTTCGTACGTCAAGTGCAGCACATAACCGGCGTCGGCGCGCGTCGCTCCCTCGAGCACCTTCTGCAGGACGTCGGGCAGGTGTCGCGCCACGCGGACGGCGTCGTATTGAGCGCGGCTCACGCTGAGATCCATGCAAACCCTTGCTTTGGCGGGTCGGGGGCGAAATCTTCTCCCGTCTCCTCGTTCCCGCAAGGAAGGGTCGATGCAGCACACCGAGTTCATCGCGACCGGCTTCCACGTCCCCGAGCGCGTCGTCACGAACGCCGAGCTCTCCCAGCTGATGGACACCTCCGACGAGTGGATCACGCAGCGGTCGGGCATCAAGACCCGCTACTGGGTGTCGGAGGGCGAGACCGGCGTGACGCTCGCGCGCGAGGCGACGTGCCAGGCGCTCGCGAACGCGGGGCTGAAGGCGGCGGACCTCGACTGCATCGTCTACTGTACTTGCACGCCCGATCATTTTGAGCCCGGCAACGGCGTGTTCCTCGAGCGCGAGCTCGGCCTCCGCGACATCCCGGCGATCGACGTGCGCAACCAGTGCTCGGGATTTCTCTACGGGCTGTCGGTGGCAGACGCATGGATCCGCACGGGCCAGTACCGGCGCGTGTTGCTCGTGGGCGCGGAGGTCCACTCCCGTGGTCTCGACAAGACGACGCGCGGCCGGGATACGGCGGTGCTGTTCGGCGACGGGGCGGGCGTGGCGATTCTCGGGCCCACGGCGGCGGCGGGACGGGGTGTACTCTCGACGCACCTGTACGCCGACGGGCGCCACGCGGAGAAGCTGTGGGTGGACGCACCGGGGCTGGCGCACGACCCGTTCATCAGCGAGGAGCTGCTCCGGGCTGGCAAGCATCGCGCCGTGATGGAGGGGCGCGAGGTGTTCAAGTACGCCTCGGTGCTGATGCCGCAGTCCGTCGCAACGGCCCTGGCGCACAACGGCCTGACGCCCGCAGACGTGTCGCTGCTCGTACCGCACCAGGCGAACCTTCGCATTCTCGAGATGGTGCAGAAGGCTGCCGGGTTGCGCGAGGACCAGGTCTACACGAACATCCAGAAGTACGGCAACACCACGGCCGCCTCCATCCCAATCGCGCTGCATGAGGCGGTGTGTGAGGGTCGGCTCAAGCGTGGCGACGTGCTGATCCTCACGGCTTTCGGCTCGGGGTTCACCTGGGCGAGCGCGGCGGTCCGCTGGTAGCGCCTACGGCAGCGCCTGACCCCACAGATTCCGGTACAGGATCGAGCCTTCGTGCAGGGCCGAGAGTCCCACCTCGATCTGACCCTTGTCACCGACGACCACGATGTCAAAGTGCTCTGGGTCGATGTACTGCCGGGCGACGCGCTGCACGTCTTCCGCCGTGACGGCGGCGATGTGGTCGACATAGCGATCGTAGTAATCGAGCGGTAGGCTGTAGGCGAGGAGCTCGCGCAATCGCGCCGCCGCGCCCGCCGTCGTCTCGAATTCCCCCGGGAGGCCCAAGGTGAGGTACGCCTTCGCCTTGGCCAGCTCCGCGGCCGGCACCGGCTCATCGCGGATACGCCGCAGCTCCTTCAGGAACTCGATGAGCGAACTGTCGGTTTTCGCCGTTACCACCGAGGCCAGGGCCACGAAGGCGCCCGTGAGGCGGCGCGGTACGAACTGCGAGAACGCGCCGTAGGTGTAGCTATGCGTCTCGCGCAGATTCTGGTTGAGCCGCGACGTGAAGGCGCCGCCGAGGATCGTGTTCAGCACCTCGAGCGCGTACCAATCGGGGGTCGAGCGCGAAGGGCCCACGTGCCCGATCCGGATCACGGACTGCGCCGCGCCCGGCTTGTCGATCAGATAGACGGCGCGCGTCGCGGGCGCGGGCGGCGCGGCGCTCGGGAACGCGGGCGCCTCGCCGGCGGGCCACGCCCCGAACCGCGCGCCGATGAGCCGGCGCGCGTCGGCCAGCGTGATGTCGCCCACGACCAGGACGCGGGCGGCGTTGGGCCGGTAGTACGTGCGGTAGAACTCGGTGACCCGGTCTCGCCCGAGCGCCGCGGTCGCGGCGTCGGTGCCGTTCAGCGGGTGCCCATAGGGATGCCCGGGGCCGTACACGATGGCCGGGAACGCGACGTTGGCGACGGCCACGGGCTCGTCGCGCTGCTGCACGAGCTGCGCCGCACGCAGCTCGCGCTGCCGCGTGATCTCCGAGTCGGGGAAGGTGGGGCGCAGCACCACGTCCGCGAGCAGGTCGAGCGCCGCCTCGAGCCGGCGGCGCGGCACGTGCACCGCCGCCGACGCCGCGTCGAAGGTGGCCGCGCTGGCGAGCTGCGCGCCCAAGAACGCCGCCTCGTCGGCCACGTCCAACGCGCTGCGCGTCCCCGCCCCCTGTTGCAGCATGAGCGCGGCGAAGGTCGCGAGCCCCGGCAGATCCGCGGGATCGCGCGCTGCCCCGGCGTCCACGAGTACCACCACGTCGACGACCGGCACCTTGTGCATCTCGACGACCGCCAGCGTCAAGCCGTTTGGAAAGCTCGCCGTTTGAACGGCCGGGAGCTTGAGCGCCGGGGGCGGGGCGAGCGTCGGAGGCGTGGTGCGGTCCACCTGGCCGGCGAGGCGGCAGGTCGGTACCGCCGCGAGCGCGAGCAACCCGAGCACGGCCCTCATGGCTTCACCCCCGCTCCTGTCCCCGCCCCCGCCCCGACCCCGAGCTCCGGCTTCCCCGTCGGCACCACGCTCAACACCACGCGGTGGGCATCGGCGAGATAGGTTCGCGCGGCGCGCTGCACGGCCGCGGTCGTCACGCGGCGGTAGCGGTCGAGATCGCGCTCGAAGTAGTCCGGTGTGCCCACGAAGTAGTTGTAGAAATTCAATTGGTCCGCCTTGCCCCCGAACCCGCCCACCCGTTCCATGCGGGCGAGGAATTGCGCCTCGAAGCCGTTCTGCGCCCGCTCGAGTTCGCGCTCGCTGGGCCCGGTGGCCGCGAGCCGCCGCAGCTCCTCGTCGATGACGCGCTGCAGCTCCCCGAGGCCATGCCCGGGTCGAGCCGTCGCGTACAGCTCGAACTTACCGTCGATGCGACTCCCGTCCTGAAACGCCACGACGTCCGTGGCGATCTGCAGCTCGTACACCAGGCGCCGGTATAGGCGCGACGAGCGGCCACCCGCGAGCACGTTGGCCACGACGTCGAGCGCCGCGTCGGCGGCGGCGAACGCCTTCACCGTGTGCCAGGTGTTGTACACGCGCGGCAGCTGCACCCGGTCCTCGATCGCGGCGGACACGTCGGCCGCGAGCCGCACCGGGGGCGGCGGCACGTGGCGCACGCTCGGTCCGCGGCGGACCTCGCCGAAGTAGCGCTCCACGAGGGAACGCGCCTCGCGCGGCGTGATGTCTCCCGCGATCGCGATGGTCGCGTTGTTCGGCGTGTAGTAGGTCTGGAAGAAGTGCCGCACGTCGTCGAGCGTCGCCGCGTGCAGGTCGGCCATTGACCCGATCACGGGCCAGTGGTAGGGGTGGTTGGGCGGGTAGAGGCGCGCGAGGATGTTCTCAGCGGCGAGGCCGTATGGCCGGTTCTCGTAGCTCTGGCGTCGCTCATTCTCGACTACCCCGCGCTGGATGTCCACCTTCTCCGCCGTCATCTCCGGCAACAGGAAGCCCATCCGGTCCGCATCGAGGTACAGCATCAGCGGCAGGGCGTTGGCCGGCCCGTCCTCGTAGTAGTTGGTGCGGTCCTCCGTGGTCGAGCCGTTGTTGTCAGCCCCCGCGCTCTCGAGCAGCCGGTCGAACGCGCCGGTCGGAACGTGCTGGGAGCCCATGAACATGATGTGCTCGAACAGGTGGGCGAACCCGGTGCGGCCCGGCGTCTCGTCGGAGGACCCAACATGGTACCACGTATTCACCGCCACGACGGGCACCGAGTGGTCCTCGTGCAGGATCACCTGCAGGCCGTTCGGCAGCGTGAAGGTCTGGTAGGGGACGCGGAGCGCCTGGGCGCTGAGCGCAGCGGGCCCGCTCCCGCCGAGCAGTCCGACAAGCGCCGCCGTCCGGATGGCGAGCCTTGGCATCATCACCTCGTGAGATTCCTGGGTCGTGGAAATCGTTGCAGCGTGGTCTGCCGCTCTCTGCTACCCTGCCGCCGTGCCGGTCGCCCCATCCCGCGCCGTTTGCTCACGACACCCGAACACATCGGGGGAGATTTGCGGCGGAAACTCCTCCCCTGCAAGTTCCGTAGGGTCGGGCGACAAGGAGATCTATGATCGTGGGCTTGCTGATCGGCGCGGCGGCGCTCGGGGGTGGGTTCGTGGCGACGCGGAATTTCGTGCGGCGCCGGCTGCGCTACGTCGACGCGGTGCGCACACCCGCGGCTCCGCTCCTCGCGGGGCTGGCGGCCACCGCCGTGTTCCTCCCCATTGCCGCGCTCCCGCTCGTGACGGTCGGGACCGCGGTGGCGTTCGGGGTTGGAGTAGCGGGCGGAGTGGCGAGCGGGCGCCGGGACCCCGCCCCCTAGACGACGCGCAGGCCCGGCTCGGCCACCGCAACCTCCGGCCGATCCGCGACCGCGCGCAACGCGCGCACCGCATCCTTCGCGAACGTTTTCCCCGCTCCCTTCTCGACCTCCTCAAGGGCGCTCCACTTCGGGAAGGCTGGGCGCACCGGCGTCGCCATCTGCAACGTTTCGAACGCGTCCGCCACGGCGAGCACCTTCACCGTCAGCGGCAGAGGAAGTGCCTCGATATCCCAATCCTCGCCTACAATCTCGTAGTAGTGCCCGTACTCGCCGATGATCTCCGCGGCACCGCGCATCGCCCGTGCGACCGTCACCGACGAGTCCGTGACGGAGCGCGACAGCAGCCGCAGCAACCGCGGATCGCGCGTCCCGACCTCGTGCAGCAGCGCGGCCACCCGCAGGTTCTCGGCGTCGTCCTCGGGAAGCCCGAGCTCGTGCGCAATCGCGACGGCCACGCCGGCGACGCGGTTCGAGTGGCCCTGCTGATTCCGTTCCGTGGACTCGATGTGGTAGGTCAGCAGCTCCAGCGTGGCGAGATACGCGTTCTTGACCTCGGCAAGCCGCGCTTGCCGCTGTTCCGCGAGCCCGCCCACCACATACCCCGTGAGAATCAGGAAGCCGGCCCAGGGCACGAGGGCGAGCAGGGCGCTGGCGTAGAGCCCCGGGAGCATGTCCAGACCCTGCACGTCCTGCCAGTAGAACACGAGCCCGCTGACGAACACCCCCGCCATGACGGCGAAGCGGCGGCCGCCGTAGAAGCCGGCGAGAATCATCGGCAGATAGTAGAAGCTCAGGAATGCAAATTTTTGGTCGACGAGGTTGTGAATCGCGACCATGGCAAGGACGAGCAGCAGCACGAAGATCTGCTCGAAGTAGCGAAAAAAGAACAGCTTCGCGCGCTCCAGCGGACGCGGCTGAGCCACGAGAACCCTCGGCGTCGTGTGGGGTCAGGCGAGCGTGAATCCCAAACTGAGGCAACCGGGTCGCCGACGCAATAGGCGCCTCACCCCCGCGCCTCAGGGCGCCCCGTCCGACGGCGCGGTTTGCTAGCCCGACGCGGCGAAGCGTCGCGCGGGCAGCGGCGCGCCGGTCGGGCGGCCGCACATTCCCTAGGAGTCCGTTCCCCGCGTGCCCGCAGCCGGCGGGTCGGCGTCGGGGCGCGCCGCGGCCTCATAACCGGGACATTCGAGCACCGGCAGCGCTGGGTAGCGCGGGAAGCGGGGGTCGGAGTCGGCACGGCCACAGCGGACGAACGTCGAGCCGCGGCGGTTTGAGACCGTCCGCATCCAGCGGCAGGAGCGACACAGGCCGACCGCATCGAGTGTGGGCATGGGGTCCGCGGATAAGATAGCCCCGCGCGATGGCGTTTTCGCGCGCCCCCTGCCCTGGCTCGAGCGGATCGTCGCGTCCGGGAGAGCGGCCTGCCCGCGCCGCGCGCTCCCTCACTTTGCCGCTGGCGACTCCGCTGCCACGCGTTCCGCCGTCCGCAGCACGCGCAGCGCGTTCAGCCCCGCCACCTTCCGCACGTCGTCATCACTCCAGCCCCGGCGCAAGAGCTCGGCGAGGAGATCGGGGAATTTCGACACGTCTTCGAGCCCCACCGGCACTTGGGTGATGCCGTCGAAGTCCGAACCGATCCCCACGTGGTCGACCCCCATCACGTCGCGGAGGTGGCCGATGTGGTCCGCAACCTGTTGCAGCGTGGCCTTGGGAGCGCGCGCGGCCCAGGCCCGATCCGAGTCGGCCACGGTCGTCGAGTCCGCGCCGCCCGCGCGCAGCGCGCGGGCGCGCACCTGCAAGCTGTCCTCGTAGAGGCGCACCGTCTCCGATACGAACGCGGGGTTGAAGTTCGCCATCACGAGTCCGTCGTTCGCCTTCACCATCGCGAGAATCGAGTCGGGGACATTCCGCACGTGGTGCGAGAGCACGCGCGCCGAGGAGTGCGAGAAGATCACCGGCGCGCGCGACGCCCGCAGCGCTCCCACCATGGTGGCGTCGGAGACGTGCGAGAGATCGACCAGCATCCCCACCCGGTTCATCTCGCGCACGACCTCCCGGCCGAACGCGGTGAGCCCGTTGTGCTTGGCGCTGTCGGTTGCGGCGTCGGCCCAGTCGATCGTCTCCCAGTGCGTGAGCGTCATGTAGCGCACGCCCAGGCGCGCGAACATGCGGAGCGCGCCCAGCGAGTTCTCGATGGCATGTCCACCCTCGATGCCGATCAGGCAGGAGATCTTTCCCGCCTTGAAGTTCCGTTCGACCTCGGCCGCGGTGGTCGCCAAGGCAAGGCTCTGGCGGTACGTGTGGCACAACCGATGCACGAGGTCGATCTGCTCGAGCGCGTAGACGGCCGGGTGCTCGCCCCGGTGGAGCGTCGTCACCGGCACGTACGCGGCCCAGAACTGCGCGCCGACCGCGCCAGCGCGGAGCCGAGGGATGTCCGTCATCAGCTTCGGCTGCGGCTGAGCGAAGTCCACGGAGTCGAGCCCACCGTGCTCGCGGATCGCGTCAGGGAGATCGTTGTGGCCGTCGATGAGGGGGACGGTCTTGAGGAGCGCCACGGCGCGGGCGCGGTAGTCCTGCGCCGCAAGGCGCGGGAGCGCCGCCAGGGCGGCCACCACGAGGGCGAGCCCCACGATCGCGCTCCCGACGCCGCGGCCCTTCAGTCGCGTCCCGCTGTCCGCGCCGCTCATGCCTGGCCTCGCTGTTGAATGGGCGGCCCAAAGCTGGCGTCGCACCGCCCGCTTATCAAGATTACGTTTCGCACCATGGGGACCGTCAAAGCGAAGATCGCGCTCGAGCTGAACGGCGAGCCCCTCGAGGTGGCGTTCGCGCCGCATAAGACGCTGCTCGAGGTGCTGCGCGAGGACCTGAACCTCACGGGCACGAAGCACGGCTGCGAGCTGGGTGAGTGCGGCACCTGCACCGTCGTGCTCGACGGCACGCCCGTCCTGTCCTGCCTGGTGCTGGGGCTCGCCTGCGCGGGGCGGCGCGTGCGTACGATCGAAGGCATGGCCGACGGCGCGACCCTCCATCCGCTCCAGGATGCCTTCGCCGAGCTGGGCGCCGCGCAGTGCGGTTACTGCACGCCGGCCTTTCTGCTCACGGCCGAAGCGCTGCTCGCCGGGAATCCGAGACCGACACGCGGGGACATCAAGGCGGCCCTCGCCGGCAACCTGTGCCGCTGCACGGGCTACATCAAGATCTACGAGGCGGTCGAGCTCGCGGCGGCACGGCTGCGCGGCGAGGATGCGCACCCGAGTGTGGAGGCGCTGTATGGGCGGCGCTGACGCGCGGCGGCGCGCCCCGCCGCGCTCGCCCGCACCAGACGCCCTGAAGGTCGTGGGGCAGGCGCTCCGCAAGGTGGACGCCACGGCCAAGGTGACCGGCACCACCAAGTTCGCGGACGACCTGTCGCTGCCGCGCATGCTGTACGCCAAGCTGCTGCGCAGCCCCCACCCCCACGCCCGGATCGTTGCGATCGACGCGAGCGGCGCGCTCGCGCTGCCGGGTGTGAAGGCGGTGCTCACCGGCCGGGATCTGCCGATCCCGTTCGGGATCCTCCCCGTGAGTCAGGACGAGCACGCGCTGGCGCTCGACAAGACGCGATTCGTGGGCGATCCGGTCGCCGCGGTGGCGGCCACCTCGGAGGAAGTCGCCACCGCCGCGCTCGATCGCATCGTCGTCCGGTACGAGACGCTCCGCTCCTTCCCCGACGCCCTCGACGCCGTCGCGCACCCCGAGCCCCGCATCCACGACTACGGCGATGCCGGGAATCTCCACAAGCTCATCGACCTCGAGTTCGGCGACGTGGACGCGGGCTTCGCCGCCGCCGATCTGGTTCAGGAAGACACGTTCTTCTTCGAGGGCAGCACGCATCTGCCGATGGAGCAGCACGCCGCGGTCGCCGACTGGTCTCCGGACGCCAAGCTCACGCTGTGGAGCGCGACCCAGACGCCGCATTACGTCCACCGGGCGCTCGCGCAGGTGCTCGAACTGGCACCGGCGCGCATCCGCGTCATCGCCTGCCCCAACGGGGGCGGGTTCGGCGGCAAGAGCGATCCGTTCAGCCACGAGATCGTGGCGGCGAAGTTCGCGATGGTCACAGGGCGGCCGGTGAAGATCACCCTCACCCGCGAAGAGGTCTTCTACTGCCACCGCGGCCGCCATCCCACGCTCATGTGGGTGAGAACCGGCGTGACCAAGGACGGCGCGATCACCGCGATGCACTTCCGCTCGCTGCTCGACGGCGGCGGATATGGCTCCTACGGGGTGGCCAGCACCTACTACACGGGCGCGCTCCAGACCGTCACCTATCAGGTGCCGCGCTACAAGTTCCAGGGCGCTCGGGCGTTCACCAACAAACCTCCCTGCGGGCCCAAGCGCGGCCACGGCACGCCGCAGCCGCGCTTCGCGCTCGAGGTGCACATCGACAAGATCGCCGAGCGGCTGGGGCTCGATCCCGCCGAGCTCCGGCTCAAGCATTTGGTGCCGCCCCACTCCCTGACCGCCAACTGGCTGCGCATCGGCTCGATGGGCCTCGGCCGCTGCATCGACCAAGTGGTCCGCGGGTCGGGCTGGAAGGACAAGTTCCGCCAGCTTCCCCCGGGCAAAGGGATCGGGCTCGCCTGCTCGTCCTACATCACCGGAGCCGGGCTGCCCATCTACTGGAACGCGATGCCGCACTCGGGCGTGCAGCTCAAGTGCGACCGCGGCGGCGGGGTCACCGTGTTTTGCGGCTCGACCGAAATCGGCCAGGGTTCGGACTCGATCCTCGCCATGATCGTCGCCGAAGTGCTCGGGCTCGACCCGCTCGAGATCGTGGTCGTCACCGGCGACACCGATCTCACGCCCGTGGACCTGGGCAGCTACTCGAGTCGCGTCACGTTGATGACCGGGAACGCCGCGATCCAGGCCGCCGAGCGGGCTCGGGCGATCGTCACGCGCCACGCCGCCGCGCGACTGGGCGTCCCGGTGGAGCGCCTCGCGCTCGCCGCCGGGCGGGTGTTCGACGTGGAGCGCCCGGACCACGGCCTCACGTTCGCCGAGGCGGTGCAGCTCGCGGAGGCCGCGGAGGGGACCGTGGGAACCGTCGGCTCCTACACGCCGCCGCCTTCGGCCGGCCGCTATCGCGGCGCCGGGGTCGGCCCGTCGCCGGCCTATTCCTATAGTGCCTGCATCGCGGAGGTGGACGTGGACGCGGCCACCGGTGTCGTCCAGGTCCCGCGTATCTGGATCGCGCACGACGTGGGCCGCGCGATCAACGCCGCGACGGTGATCGGCCAGATCGAGGGGTCGGTCTACATGGGCCTGGGCGAAGCGCTGATGGAGGAGATGGCGTATCGCGGAAACCGCAAGGTGGTCCACAAGATCCCGAGCCTGCTCGAGTACAAGAGCCCAACCACGCTCGAGATGTGCGATGTCGTGAGCTACGTGATCGAGGACCCCGACCCGAACGGCCCGTTCGGCGCGAAGGAATGCGGACAGGGCCCCCTCTTGCCCGTCCCGCCCGCGGTGGCCAACGCGGTCTATGACGCGGTCGGCGTGCGGGTCGACGAGGTGCCGATCACACCCGAGCGCGTGTTCAAGGCGCTCCGGCGCAAAGCGAAGGGAGAATCACCGCGGATCGGGCCGGCGGGCTTTCCCGACATTCCCTGGCCCGAGCCGACGCGCGTGGCGCCACCGTGGGAGGGGGGAGACGGCAAGGCGACCGCACCCGCGGCGGCGGGCCGGAGTGGCGCCTGATGCTGCGCCTGCCCGCCTTCAGCTATCTCGAGCCCCGGACGCTGGCCGAGGCGCTAGCGATGAAGCGGGACGCGGGCACCGCGGCGGCGTACGTCGCCGGCGGCACCGATCTCTATCCGAACATGAAGCGGCGCCAGCAGGAGCCGAAGACGGTGATCTCGCTCGCGGCGCTCGGGGAGCTGCAGACGCGGCCCGGGACGGGCGATGCGGCGCGGGGGGCCGTGCTCGGCGCCGGCCTCACGCTCAACGCCGTGTGCGACCTCGCCGCCGTGCGTCGCGCCTATCCGGCCCTGGCCGACGCCGCCGGACTGGTATCGACGCCCCTGCTCCGCAATATGGGCACTTTGGGCGGCAATCTCTGCCTCGACACGCGCTGCAACTACTACGATCAGGGGTACGAGTGGCGCAAGGCAATCGACTTCTGCATGAAGAAGGACGGGCACATCTGCTGGGTCGCGCCCTCGAGCCCGCGCTGCTGGGCGGTGAGCTCGTCCGATGTCGCCCCGGTGATGGTGGCCCTGGGGGCGGAGTTTCGGCTCGTCGGCCCCGGTGGCGAGCGCCTGGTGCCGGCGGCCCGCTTCTATCATAATGACGGGATCGACTACCTTACGAAGCAGCCCGACGAGGTGCTCGTGGAGGCCCGGCTTCCGGCGCCGGACGGTTGGGATGCGGTGTATCACAAGCTGCGCCGGCGCGGCTCCTTCGATTTCCCCGTGCTCGGCGTGGCCGCGTGGGTGCGCTGGCGGGGCGAGCGGGGGGCGCGCGTGGCGGAAGCGCGGATCGTGCTCGGCGGCGTGGCCAGCTACCCCCAGGAAGTCCCGGAAGCGGGGGCGGCGCTGCGAGAGGCCGAGCTCTCGGCCGAGGCGATCGCGGCCGCCGCGGATGCCGCCTACCGGCCGGCGAAGCCGATGGACAACACGGACTTCGACCTGTCGTGGCGCAAGCAGATGACGCGCGTGTATGTGACGCGGGCGCTCACGGAGCTCGCCGTGCGGCGGGGTCCGGCCGCGGCGACCGGCGCACGAGCGTGAGGCCCCGAGATCCCGGAGTCCCTATGCACGAGCCAGAACTGACGCCGTTCGAGCCGTCGATGGCTCCACCCCAGAACCTGATCGCCGAGCGCCTGTTCCGCGCCCGCACGGTGATCATCAGCGGCGAGATCACGCAGCGGGTGGCCGCCGGCGTGATGGCGCAGCTGCTCGCCCTCGCCTCGGAATCGAGTGACGAGATCACGGTCTTCATCAACTCGCAGGGCGGACACGTCGAAGCCGGCGACACGATTCACGACATGCTCCGCTTTCTCGCCCCCCGGGTGCGCGTGGTTGGCACGGGGTGGGTGGCGAGCATCGCCGTGTTAATCTACGTCGCGGTGCCGCGGGAGGACCGCTACTGCCTGCCCAATACCCGCTTCCTGCTGCACCAGCCGGCGGGCGGCGCCGGCGGCTCCGCGAGCGACATCGAAATCGAAGCGCGCGAGATCCTCAAGGTGCGCGACCGCCTCAATCGCCTGTTCGCCCAGCAGACCGGGCAGCCGCTGGAGCGCATCGAGGAAGACACGCGGCGCAACTTCTGGCTCACCGCCGACGAGGCGCGGCGCTACGGTCTCGTGGGGCGGATCATCGAGCATCAAGCAGACCTGAGCGCCGGCGCCTAGCGCGGGCGCTCGCCCCCCCGCGGCTCCCCGCCCCGGACACGGCGTCGCCCGCTCAGTCCGTTAGACCTTCCACTTCACCCGCGACGCGCTCGAGGATCTGTGTGAGGCGCTGCCGCGTCGCGTCGTCCCGCGCCTTCCAGCCGGCGCGGTAGACCACGCGCACCAGCCGGCCGACGGCGCGGTTCAAGTCCACCATCCCTCCGCCGAGCGCTCGGTCCACGGACTCGCGCACGCGGTCGAAGATGTCGTCCACGACGTCGCGGTGCTCCTCAAGGAAGCGGCGGCCCGCGTCCGTGATCTCGTACACCTTCTTGCCGTCCACGTCCTTGCCGACCACGAGGCCTTCATCCTCGAGCCATTGCAGCGTGGGATAGACGGTGCCCGGGGAAGGGGAATAGCACCCCTGCGACTGCTCTTCGAGCTCCTTCATCACTTCGTAGCCGTGGCGCGGCTTGTCCTGCAGGAGCTTCAGGATCACGTACTTCATGTCGCCCGATCCGAACCAGTGGCGCCGCCGCTGGCGCGGGCCGCGCCCGAAGAATCCGCGCGGTCCGAAGGCGAAGGCGAAGCCGTCCCAGCCGAACTGTCGATGCATGGGTTTTCTCCGTTCTTGCGATGCAACGCAAAGATATTACTTGACGATATATCGCGTCAACCCTTAGCCGTAATCGCGCTCACATCTTCCCAGGAACCGATCACACAAGTTCCAAGGCCGCATGAACTTGTGCGGCGTGGCCCGGGTGGTACATTTGGAGCCCGCGCCAGCCTACTGTCCCTTACGCTCAGCGCCCTGGAAGGAGATCCGATGGCCGTGCAGGTGACCCCCCACCCCCACTGGGTGGCCGACTTGGATGCGGCGCTCGATCCCAGCCGGGAGGCGATCCTCGACACGCCGGTGATCATCGACGCCTCCGAGAACCAGCTCGTCGACGGCAGGATCCAGAACTTCCTCGTCAACTTCTACCCGATCATTCGCGACTTTCCACAGTGGCTACAGGTGCTGCTCGACCGTTCGCCGGAGGACGGCAAGGCGTTCTTCCGCGACAACATCCGCGTGGAGAAGCGGCACGATGCCATGTGGCGCGCCATGGGCGACGGCTTTAACGTCCCGAAGGCGCGCTTCCAGGTGCCCGAGCCGATGATTCCGGAGGTGACGGCGTTCCACGCGTATCTCACCGACATGTGCCGCCGCGCGGCGTTCGGCTCGGCGGTGTCGGCGACGAACTACGCGGTCGAGGGCGTGGCGCAGAAGATCTCGGAGAAGGCGCTAAGCGGGCTCGCCAAGAACGAGAAGATCGGGCCGCGCGGCCGCTGGTGGCTCGAAGAGCACGCCAAGTACGATGACGAGCACCCCGTCCAAGCGCTCGAGATCATCAAGAACTGCGTCAAGCGCGGCGACGCGCCGCAGGCCGTGACCGACTCGGCGCTCAAGAGCCTCGACTTGATGAAGGACGCCATGGTGGCCTCCTACGACTCATGAGTAAGGGCCGGCGCGCTTCGCCGACGCGGGGACTGCGTGCCCCCGCGCCCGCTGCCAAGCTCGCCTCCGAGCGCCCGGCGTTCGATCCCCTGCGCAGTGCGATCGAGATCGTCGCCGCCCTCGCCGACGCCGTGATCGTGACCGGCCTCGATCGCCGGATCCTCACGGCCAACCACGCGGCCGCCGAGCTGTTCGGCCGGCCCCTCGAAGACCTTCCCGGCACGGCGATCGACGACGTGGTCGCCACGACCGAGCGGCAACACGTGGCGGAGTGCGAGCAGCGCGCCTTCGCGGGCGAGGAGCAGCGCTACGAGACGCGAGTCGTGAGCGCGAGCGGCGACGAGCGGATCGTGGCCGTGTCGACGACGCCGCTCGTGGTCGAAGGCGAGCTGATCGGCACCGTGGCGACGCTGCGCGACGTCACGGAAGAGAAGCGCGCGCAGGAGACCCTGGCCCGCTCCGAGGCGCGCTACCGCAACTTGTTCGAGTCGGCGTCAGACGCGATCGCCACTTTCGACGCCAACGGGCGCTTCACGACCTTCAACCACGCCGCCGAGATCATCTCCGGGTACCGCCGCGAGGAGCTATTCGGCCAGTGGTTCGCCCCGCTGCTCCCCGACGACGAGCTCCCCAAGGCGCTGGCCCACTTCCAAAAGGCGCTCGCCGGGGAGACGGGCCTGTTCGAGACGAATTTCTACCGCAAGGACGGTGAGGTTCGCACCATCCAGGTCACGTACTCGACGCCCCAGCTCGACGAGGAAGTGCTGTGCGTGATCCGCGACGTCACCGACCAGAAGATGCTGCAGGAGCAGCTGATCCAGTCGGAGAAGATGTCGGCGATCGGGCAGCTCGTCTCCGGCGTGGCGCACGAGCTGAACAACCCGCTCGCGGGGATCTCGGCCTTCGCCCAGCTCTTGCTCAGCGAGAAGCGCTTCCCGCCCGACCAGCGCACGGCCGCCGAGATGATTTACGCCGAGGCGCGCCGCGCCTCCCGCATCGTGCAGAACCTCCTGACCTTCGCCCGCCAGCATAAGCCCGAGCGCACGCCTACCTCGGTGAACCAGGTGCTGGACGACACGCTCGAGCTGCGGGGCTACGAACTACGCGTTCGCGGGATCGACGTGCAGCGCGACTACGACGATCAGGTTCCGGAGACGATGGCGGACGCGCATCAGCTGCAGCAGGTGTTCCTGAATCTGATCACCAACGCCGAGCAGGCGATGGAGCGCGCCGAGCGGGATCAGCAGCGCCTCACGGTGCGCACGCGCCGCACGGGTGAGCTGATCCGGCTCGAGATCGAGGACACGGGGCCCGGCATCCCGCCGAATCTGCTCGAACGCATCTTCAACCCGTTCTTCACCACCAAGCCGACCGGCTCCGGCACCGGGCTCGGGCTCTCGATCTCGCTCGGGATCGTGCGCGAGCATGAAGGGCGGATCTGGGCGGAAAACGCCCCCCAAGGCGGTGCCCGGTTCGTGATCGAGCTGCCGGTCGTGACGCCGCGTACCACCGGGGAGTTCCAAAGCCTCCCGGCCGCGCACCCCGTGGCCGACCGCCTGCATGTGCTGGTGGTCGACGATGAGGCCTCGGTCCGGGTCGCGCTCCAGCGCTACCTGTCGGGTCGAGGCCACGAGGTGGAAACGACCGCCAGCGGCAAGGAGGCCCTCGCCCGGATGCGCGAGGACGCCTTCGATGCGGTCATCATCGATATGCGGATGCCCGACTTGTCCGGGGAGCAACTGTTTGGCGAGCTCAAGTCGCGCGACCCCTCGTACGCCGAGCGGGTCATCTTCACCACTGGTCAGCTGGTCGATGACAGCGTCCGCAGCTTCCTCGCGTCCACCGGCCGCCCGTGCGTCCCGAAACCCTTCGAGTTCACGGCCTTCGATCAGGTTCTGCCGGCGCGGCGCGGGTTCTAAAGACCCACCAGGCGCCGCACGAACGACGGGGGCCGCGATATCCGCGGCCCCCGTCCTGCGTTCCCACCCCGAGGACACTCAGGCGCGTTGCAGGCGCGCGCGATGGCGCAATGGCCGCCACCGCCACCCGCTCTGCTCCTCGCGCGGCTCGCGCCGGACCCGGACCGAGCGGTCCTCGCGCGAGGGCACCTTCCACGCGACGCTGAGACGCTTCTGCTTGCGCATGATGTCAATCGACACGGTTTCGCCCTTGTCGTACGACCGGAGGATCCGCATCGCATGCTCGGGACTCCCCGGCTTCCGCCCGCCGATGGACAGAATCACGTCCCCACTCTTCAACGGAAGGCTCGAGTCCACCGGCGCCTTCACGACCAGGACCCCCTCCTTGGTGCCGAAGTATTCGCCCAGATCCGGGTTGAGGCTCACAAACCGGAGATCGCCCCAGGGCGACTCGAAGAAGTCGAAGTTCATATCGGGCATGTCAGGTATGTGGGGCATGACCATCATCCCGGGCTCCGGCAAGTGCATCCGGAAGCGCGAAGAGCCGAGATCCTCCGCCACCAGCGTTGCCTTCTTCGACTCCGTGCCACGCCGGAACTCCACCTGCACGGTGTCCCCGGGCTCGAGCTTGCGGGCGAGCGCGATCAGCTTCTTCCCCGGCCCGGACTCCTCCTCGTCGTCCGACGGCAGCCCGGCGAGCGCGGTGCCGTTGAACTTGGTGATGACATCGCCGACCTTGAGGCCCGCCTTGTCCGCCGGCCCCCCCGGGGTCACGGCTTCGATCTTCGCGCCGAGCTTGTCGGTCTCGGCATTGGCATCGGTCCGTACGATCACGCCGACGCGACCGCGGTTGTCGTCGAACGAGAAAGCGAAGGCGCGCGGGGCGCGAGGCGCGCGGGCGACGCGGGGGGCGCGCGGAGGCTCGGGAGGCTCCTGCGCCAGGAGTGCGATCGGCCACGCGGCCAGCGCCACCGCCGCGAACCGCCTTAATGTCCGCTGCATGTTTGAAACCCTCCGGGGTCTAGAGCCCCACGTACGTAGCGCGAGTCACGCGGACACTCACCAGCTGCTGCATGAGATCCACCCGCTGTTGCCACAGTTGGACGAGCCCGGCGCGACCCGCTTGCGGATCCGGGGGGCCCATGCGCGTTAGCTCGCCATCGATGACGGCAATGCGGTCCTCCAAGGCGGCCGCGAGGGCGGCCTCCCGACCGCTCGTCACGCGGCCCTCGGGGTCATACCGCCGCAGCTGCTGCTCGAGCGTCGCCGACTCCTGCTTCACGCGGGCGAGCTCCGCCCCTGCGATCTGTCCGGTCCAGAACGGCCGAAACACGACCAGGCCGGCGATCGCCGCGGCTGCGGCGAGGCTCCCGATGCCCCAGCGCCCGCGGCGCCGGCGCCGCCCGGCCTGGACGGCGTCGCGCACGACCGGCCAGCGATCCCGCGCGGACCGGCGGAGCGGCAGCGCCCTGAGCTGCGCCACGCGCTGGTATAGCGCCTCAAGCTCCGCGCCGCACGCGCCGCACACACGGGCGTGCTCGCGCGCCCAGACGGACGCTTCGTCCGCCCGCAGGGCCAGGAGGTCGTCCATCGTGCAATGCATCATCGTACCGCTCCTTCGTCGTCGAGCATCCCCCGCAGCCGGGTGTGGGCGCGCGCCAGCTGCGATTTGGAAAAGCTTACCGTCTTGCCCATCAGCTCCGCGATCTCCTCGTGCGTATAGCCCTCGACGTCGTGCAGCCACACGACCGCCCGCGACGTGGCACTCAGCCGCTCGAAGGCGCGCTCGAGGTCGATCCGCGCGGGCACCCCCCCAACCGCGCCGCCGTGCCGCGACGCCGGTGCCGCCGCCGTTTCCTCGTCGAACTCTTCCGCCGCGCGCACCCGCTCGCCGCGGATCCGCATCAGCGCCTTCGAGGCGGCGATCCGCCGGATCCAGCCCCACAGGTGGCCCTCGCCGCGGTACTGCGTGAGGCTCTTCACCACCTCGAGGAACGTCTCCTGCAGGACGTCCTCGGCATCCTCCGGACGGCGCAGCATCCGCAGGGCGAGGTTGTAGACCGGCGTCTCAAACGCCCGGTACAGCGCCTCGAGCGCTTCCAGGTCGCCTGACTTTGCCCGGGCCACGAGAATGTCAGGAACGGCGAGCGAGATCGTCATCTCCCTAAAAACCTATGATGCCCGAGGGTGGACAGCCGTCGCGCCGCGCCCGCTCGCCCTTGGGGCGCCACCCCAGACCAGCCGGCTAACCGATTGCCATTCTGCATGTTGCGGCTATCATTCATGCCATGGCGCCCTCCCCGCTCGACCGCGCGACGCTGCACACCTGGCGCCATCACTGGCAGGACGAATACGACGCCGCCTACCTGTATCTCGCCCTCGCAGGCCAGGAGCCGGACCAGCAACGCAAGGAGGTCTACATCAAGCTGGCCGGGGTGGAGCAACGCCACGTCCAGCTGTGGGCGAAGCTGCTCGCCGAGCACGGCCACGCGGTCGCGCGGGCGCGCCCTTCGGTGAATGCCCGCCTGCGGGCGTGGTTCGGGCGGCGCTTCGGGCCCGGCTACCTGTTGCCGCTCTTGCTGCGCGAGGAAGGCCAGGAGGTGAAGGGGTACATGGACCTCCACGAGCGGGCCACCTACGCCGACGCGCGGGAGGTCTCGCTCAAGCTCGCCCGCGAATCGGCGGCCCACGCCGAGACCCTGGCGCACCTCGCCGGGCGCGCCCCGGAGCCGTGGCACAAGACCGGGTCGGGGGGCTTTCTTCGCAACGTGGTCTACGGCTTCAACGACGGCCTGACCGCGAACTTCGGGCTCGTGGCGGGCGTGATCGGAGCCAGCGTCGCGCCGCACGTCGTGCTCGTCTCGGGGCTCGCCGGAATGTTCGCCGACGCGCTGTCGATGGGTGCCTCGGGCTACCTCGCGGCGAAGAGCGAGCAAGAGGTCTACGCACACGAGATCGCGATGGAGAAAGAGGAAATCCGGATCATGCCCGAGGTCGAGGAGGAAGAGCTGGCCCTGGTGTATCAGACCAAGGGGATCGAGACCGGGATCGCCCGCCAGCTGGCGGCCGAGGTGATGCGCGACTCGCAGCGGGCACTCGACGAACAGGTGCGAGAGGAGCTGAAGATCGGCGAGGCCCACTCAACGCCCTTCAAGGAGGGGTGGCTCACCGGCGCATCCACGGCGGTCGGCGCCTTGATCCCGGTGGCCCCGTTCCTCCTGTTCAGCGGGCCGGCGGCCGCGTGGATCGCGTTCACGATCGCGATGCTCTGCCACTTTGGGGTGGGCGCCGCGCGCAGCTTTTTCACGGGGCGCGGCGTGCTCCGGAGCGGGATTGACATGTTCGTGGTGGGGCTGGGGGTGGCGCTGGTAGGGTACGTGGTCGGGGACATCATCGCCAAGGTCGTCTGACGCCGCGCCCCCGCGCGGCGGCGCCGCCCGTCACACGACCAGGTTCACCAGACGGTCCGGCACGAAGATCGTTTTCTTGATCGCCTGGCCATCCACGAACTTCCGCACCGACTCGTCCTTGAGCGCGAGCTCGACCACCTGGGCTTCGCTCGTCCCGCGGCGCACCGTGACCCGCCCCCGTACCTTGCCGTTCACCTGGACCACGACTTCCACGTCCCCGGCTGCGGCGAGCCGTTCGTCGAACGCGGGCCAGCGCGCCGAAAAGATCGAGCCCGTCTGGCCGAGCGCCGCCCAGAGCTCCTCGGCGAGATGGGGGGCGTAGGGCGCGAGCATGACGAGCAGAGGCTCGATCGCCGGCCGGCTCGTCACGCCCTCGTCCCGCAACAGATTCACATACTCCATCATGGCGGCGATCGCGGTGTTGTAGTCGAGGCTCTCCGTGTCGGCGGTCACCTTGCGGATCGTCTGGTGCAGCTTGCGCGCGACCCCCGGGGCGAGCGCCGCGCCGGGTCCGGCGGCGGTGAGCGCGGCCTGGTGCGCCAGGATCCACACCTTGTCGAGGAAGCGCCGGATGCCGGTGATTCCCTCATCGCGGAAGTCGCCGCCTTCCTGGAACGGGCCCAGGAACATCAGGTACATGCGGAAGGTGTCCGCGCCCCACTCCTGGATGTAGGCATCCGGGATGACGACGTTGCCGCGCGACTTGGACATCTTCGCGCCGTCCTTGATGATGAGCCCATGCGCGCGGAGTTTCGGGAACGGCTCCGCGAAGTGCACCCTGCCCAGTTCCTTGAGCACCATCGTGATGAACCGGGAGTACAGCAGGTGGAGCACGGCGTGCTCGTTCCCGCCGATGTACGTCGTCACGGGCAGCCAGGTCGCCGTGCGCGGCGGATCCCACGGCCGATCGTCGAACTCGGTCGAGGGATAGCGCAGGAAGTACCAGGCGGAGTCGAGGAACGTGTCGGAGACGTCGGTCTCGCGCCGGCCCATCGCGCCGCATTGCGGGCACTTCGCGAAGTACCACTCCTTGTGCCGCGCGAGTGGCGACACGCCGCTCGCGTCGGGGCGGAAATCCTGGATCAGGGGCAGCACGACCGGCAGGTCCCGCTCCGGTACCGCCACCGGGCCGCAGTGGTCGCAGTAGATGATCGGGATCGGCGGCCCCCAGTAGCGCTGGCGCGAGATGCACCAGTCGTGCAGCCGGTACTGGACTTGGGGGGTGGCGAGGCCCTTCTGCTGCAGCCCGGCGACGATGCGGCGCTGGGCCACACGGCAAGGGAGCCCGTCGAACTCACCGGAGTTGATGAGGACCCCCTCCTCCGTGACGCTGGGGACCGGCTCGGCGCTCCGGATCACCTCGCGGATCGGCAGCCCGAACTGGGTCGCGAACTCGAAGTCGCGGCGGTCGTGCCCCGGCACGGCCATGATCGCCCCCGTGCCGTACTCCATGAGCACGTAGTCGGCGGTCCAGATGGGGATCGCTTCGCCGGTCGCGGGGTTGCGGGCGTAGGAGCCGAGGAACACCCCGGTCTTCGTCCGCTCGACCACCTTCCGCGAGACGATGTCTCGGCCCTGCACCTCGCGGCGATACGCGTTGACGGCGTGCCGCTGCTCCTCGGCCGTGAGCCGGTCCACGAGCGGGTGCTCGGGCGCGAGTACCAGGAACGTGGCCCCGAACACCGTGTCCGCCCGTGTCGTGAAGACCGCGAGGGGCGTCCCGCTCGGCGTCTCGAACACGAGCGCCGCTCCTTCGCTGCGGCCGATCCAATTGCGCTGCAGCGACCGGGTGGACTCCGACCAGTCGAGCCGGTCGAGATTCTGGAGTAACGGCTCGGCGTAGCGCGTGATGTTGAAGAACCACTGCTCGAGGAAGCGCTGCTCGACCCTGGTGTCGGGGTGGCGCTCGCAGTAGCCGTTGATCACCTGCTCGTTCGCGACGACGCTCATGTCCTTCGGGCACCAGTTGACCGCCGCCTTCTTGCGGAAGGCGAGGCCCGCCTGGAACAACTGCAAGAAGATCCACTGCGTCCATTTGTAGTAGCGCGGGTCGGTGGTGGAGAGCTCGTGCCGCCAATCGAACATGCCGCCGAAGCGCCGCAGCTGGCGGCGGAATGTCGCGATGTTCCTGGGGATGAGCTCGGCGGGGTTGATGCCGACCGAGAGGGCGTAGTTTTCCGAGTGGATCCCGAAGGCGTCGAACCCGATCGGCTCGAACACGTCGTAGCCCTGCAGCCGTTTCAAGCGGCCGTAGATATCGGCGCCCGTGAAAGCGAACATGTTCCCCACGTGCAGCCCTTCCGCCGAGGGGTAGGGGAACATCATGAGGTTGTAGAACGGGCGCCGCGGGTGATCGAGGTCGGGCTCATTGGTGCGCTCGCGCGTCCAGTGCTCCTGCCACTTGGCCTCGACGCGCTGCGGGTCGTACGCCGGGATCTGCCGCATAAGTCCATGAAATTAAACAGGCTTGCCCCGCCGGGTAACCCTGCATAGCTTCGCTTCCGACCCGCCCATGTCGAGCCCTATCGCGCAGTTCCGGCCCAGCTTGCTCGTGACCGGCGGCGCCGTCGCCCTTGCCCTCGTCACGGCCTTGGCCCTGCTCTCGAGCCGGAGCGCGAGCGGCATCGTCGAGCGGCAGGCCAACGCGCGCGGCCGCGACATGGCGACGGACGTCGCCGTGCTGGTGGACCAGTATCTGCGCGAGCGCCGCCACGAAGCGGAAGCGCTGGCGCGCTCGCCCGCCCTGGTGCGGGCGGCGGTGGACGCCTCCCAGCAGGCGATCCGTCAGCGCCTGCCCGCGCTCGACGCCGCCACGCTCGAGCGCCGGTTCGCCCAGCGCCGCCAGCTCGGCGGGGATCCCGACCTCGCCACCTACCTGCGCGACTACCGCCAGGGCTCCGACTTCGCTGCCCTCTTCTTTACCGAGAACCACGGCTACACCGTGCTCGCGTCGGACCCGCCGGCCGCCTTCGGGCACGCGGACGCCGAGTGGTGGCGGCGGGCGCGGGCGGCTGGGGCGTACGAGGGCGTGCCGCAGTTCGACTCGGTGGCGGGCGTGGTGTCGCTCGAGTACGACGTCGCGATCCGCTCACCGGGCGCCGCGCAGCCCGTCGGCGTCCTGCAGGCCGTGTTCGCGCTCGATCACCTGTCCAAGCTCCTGGCCTCGGGCGACGCCGGTGGTGGGGCCCTGCTCCAGGTGGTGGACAGTCAGGGCCGCCTCCTCGCGACGCCCAGTGGCGACGCGCTCGGGCGCCGCATCCCGGACGCAGGGCAGGTGCCTCGCCTCGCGCGCGCGGCGACCGCGATGGTCCGGGGGCCCGTCGGCACCGATCTCGTGGTGACGGTCCCGGCCAACGACGGCAAATGGTCGGTGGTGTTCCGCGAGCCCGAGGCGACGGCCTATGCCGCGGCACGCGCCACGGCGGCGAACATCCTGCTCTGGACCGTGGCGCTCTTCGGCGCGGCCTTCACGCTGCTGTTCGTGCTGTGGCGGCGCCTGAACCGCCGCGTGACGGAGCCCGTGAAGACCGCCGGAGCGATCGCGAGTCGGGTGGCGGGCGGCGATCTGTCGGTGACGGTCGTGACCGAGCGCACCGAAGCCGCTGAAGTCGGCGACCTGCTCTCATCGGTGCACACCATGGTGGTGGCCTTGCGTCGCCTCGTGGGCGCGATCCGCACGGCCGCGGACGAGGCGGCGGCGATGGCGACCGAGATCTCGGCCTCGACCGAGCAAATGAGCGCCTCCACCGAGGAGATGTCCGCCACCTGCCAGGATCTCACCAAGCGCGCGGCGGAGCAGGCGCAGCTGGTGCGCGGCGCGGCCGACGATGCCGCGAAGATCCTGCAGATTGCCACGATCCTCGCGGCGGGCGCCGACGATTCGGTGCGGCGCAACACGTCCGTCTCCGACGTCGCCCGGCGCAACAAGGACGTGTTGGACCAGAGCACCGCGCACCTCGCGAAGCTCGCCGAAGAGGTGGATCGCGGCGCCGCGGAGGCCGACGCGCTCGCGCGTGCTTCGGCGGACATCCAGAAGTTCGTGGCGCAGGCGAAGGCGGTGGCCACGCAGACCAACATGCTGGCCCTGAACGCGGCGATCGAGGCCGCCCGGGCGGGGCCGCAGGGGCGCGGGTTCGCGGTCGTGGCGGACGAAGTGCGCAAGCTCGCCGCGGTCGCCGCGGCCGCCGCGACTGACACCTCGGACACCGTACGCGGCGTGCTGGCGCGGGTGCAGGCCACGCGCGAGCGCCTGGCCCAGCTGGCGCAGGGCGCCGCGACCGCGCGCGAGGCGGCCCGGACCGCGGCCGCCGGGCTCGGCACCGTGGCCGCGGAGGCTCAGGCCAACGACGTGTGGAGCCGCGAGATCGCGAAGATGGCGGGTGAGATGCGCACGCTGGTCGAAGAGATCAGCGCCCGGCTCGGGTCCGTGGCCCAGGGGACCGAGAATCTGCTCGCGTCGGCCGAGGAGATTGCGGCATCGAGCGAGGAGCAGAGCGCCTCGACCGAGGAGATCGCGTCGTCCGCGAATCAGCTCGCGGAAGCCGCCGACCGGCTGACTGGGGCCGTGAAGTCGTTCCGGCTGCTCGCCGACGAAGAGCCGACCCGCCGGCAGGCCGCGGACTAGCCCGACTCAGTCCCCGAAATGCACCAGCCGGACCAGCTGGATGTCCGGCACGCGGGTCAACTCGTCCAGCACGCCGTTCGTGAGCGGATGATCCACCGTGATCGCCGCGAGCGCGTCGTGGCCCGGGAAGGACACCCGCGCCTGGTGATAGCTCCCGATGTTGATGCCCGCCCCGCCGAGCACCGTACCCACGCGGCCGATGACGCCCGGGACATCGCGGTTCCGGATCACGAGCATCCATCCCTCCGGCGCTACGTCGACGTGGTAGTCGTCGATCCGGATCACGCGTCCGTGGCCGTTGCCGAGCACCGCGCCCACGACCCGCGCTCGCCCGCGCGCCGCTTCGAGCGTCACCCCCACCGTCGTCTCGAAGCCGGGCTCGGGCGTCCCGGTCTTGCGCGCATGGCGCACGCCGCGCTCTTCGGCGATCAGTAGCGCATTCACGAGACTCACCGGCTCCACGTTCATCGCCGATAACAGGCCCTCGAGCGCCGCCATCAGGACCGGCCGGGGGGCCGCCTCGTCCTTGCCGCCATAGTCCACCTCGACCGCCGTCACCGGCCCATCCACGAGCGCCAGCGCGAGCCGGCCGAGCCGGCGCGCGAGATCGAGCAGGGTCCCCAGGCGGCGCAGCAGGTCGCCCGAGATCCCGGGCACGTTGATCGCGAACGACAGGTCCCCGGTCACGAGGGCGTCGCGCACGGCTCCGCAGATCTCGACGCTGACGCGCTCCTGGGCTTCCGCCGTGGACGCCGCGAGGTGCGGCGTGAGAATCACGCGCTCGAGCTGGCGCAGCGGAGAGTCCGCGGCGAGCGGCTCGACGGCGAAGACGTCGATCGCCGCACCGCCGATGCGTCGCGCCCGGATCGCCTCGGCCAGGGCCACCTCGTCCACCAGCTCGCCGCGCGCAGTGTTCACGAGCACGGCGGTGGGCTTCATGCGCTGCAGGCGCGCGGCGTTGATCAGGTGGTGGGTCTCGCTGGTGTGCGCCACGTGCAGCGTCACCACGTCGGCCTGGCGGAGCAGCTCGTCGAGCGGCAGGAGCTTCACTTGGAGCTCCGCGGCCCGCTCGGGGGACAGGAAGGGATCGTGCCCCACGACCTGCATCCCGAACGCACGCGCTAGCCCGGCCACGTGGCCACCGATCCGCCCGAGCCCCACGATCCCGATCGTCTTGCCGCGCAGCTCGGTGCCCTCGAACCGCTTGCGGTCCCATTCCCCGCGGCGCATCGCTTCCGCGGCCCAGGGGATGTGGCGGGCCTGTGCGAGCAGCAGGCCCATGGCGTGCTCCGCGGCGCTCACCGTGTTCGCCCCGGGCGCATTCATGACGGCAATGCCGCGTCGGGTAGCCGCGTGGACGTCGATGTTGTCCACGCCGGTCCCCGCGCGGGCGATGACGCGGAGCTTGGGACCGCGGGTGAGCAAATCCGCAGTCACGCGGGTCTCGCTCCGGACGATGAGCGCCTGGGCGCCGCCGAGCGCGCGCTCGAGCTCCTCGCGCGGCTTGCCGGCGCAGTTGACGACCTCGATAGCCGGGTCGGCGGCGAGGAGCGCGAGCCCCGCCTCGGCGAGGCGATCGGCGACGACGACGCGCGCGCTCACGGCACGAGCCCGGCGAGCAGGGCGAGCAACTCCTCCAAGGCGCCCACCGTGTGGTCACCCATGTGGCCGATCCGGATCGTCGACTCCTTGAGCGCGCCGTACCCCGAGCCGATCGTCCAGCCGGCCTGCTTCAGGGCGCTCACGATCGCCTTCGCGCTCTTGCCCTCGGGCAGTTTCAGGCAGGAGACCGTCCAGCTGCGCCGCCCCTCGCGTGGCAGGTAGGCGACACCGCGCCGCTCGGCCCAGTCCTCGACGGAGCGGCGCATCGCCTCGTGACGCCGCCAGCGCGCTTCCACGCCGCCCGCGCGCTCGATGCGGCCGAGCTGGGCCTCGAGCGCGTACAAGAGCGAGAGGGCCGGCGTGTTGGTCGGCTGGTGCTTGGCATGCGCCTCCATGGCGCTCACCAAGTCGAAGTAGAGGCCGCGCGCCGGGAGCGTCCTCGCCCGCTCGAGCATCCGCTCGGAGGCGACGCCCAGCGCGAGGCCCGGCGGGAGCGCGAGCGCCTTCTGCGAGCCGGTAAGCGCGAAATCGAGTCCCCAGCGATCCGGCTCGACGGGGGAGCCGGCGAGCGAGGTGACGGCGTCCGCGAGCAGCAGGACGTCGTCGAACTCGCGCACGACGCCCGCCAGCGCTTCGAGGTCCTGCAGCACGCCGGTCGACGTCTCGGAGTGGACGACCGTGACCGCATCCACGGGCGTGCGGCGCAGCGCGTCACGGAGCATGTCGGGCTCGACCGCGCAGCCCAGCGGCACGTCGAGCCGGATGCATTCTTTGCCGCAGGCGCGCACCAGGGTGGCGAAGCGTTCGCTGAAGGAGCCGTTCACGAGCGACAGGGCGCGCTGCCGCACCCCGTTGCGCACCGCCAGCTCCATGAAACCGGTCGCCGAGGTCGTGCCCACGAGCACGGGGCGGGCCGTACGGCAGAGGCGGGCGAGCGGCGCTTCAATCCCCACCAACAGCTGCTCCATGGCGCTTGAGCGATGTCCGATCATCGGCCGCTGCATGGCTGCGAGGACCTCGGGGTGGACGTCGGTGGGACCGGGCAGAAAAAACCGCCCGAAGGCAGGGGCGGCGGTCGGGGTGGTCATGCGGTGGCGCGGACGAGCTCTTCGACCAGCCCCTCCTCCACGACTTCCTTCGTCTTCACGAGGCGCACCCCTTCGTCGCCCCAGTCCTTGAGCAACTGCGCCGAGACATCCTTGTCGATGCCCTGGACCGCGTCGGTCACGACGAACAGCCGGGTGTGGGTCCGCCGTTCCAGGAGACCCTCGATCGCCGCCTTGTCGCACACGTCGGTCGCGACGCCGTACAGCACGATGTCGTCGGGCGCGATGGCCTCGAGCACGGGCGTCACGTTCTCGTTCGAGAAGACGTCGAAGCGGTGCTTGTGGAATAGGATGTCGCCGCGGTGCGCCCGGACGCGCTGGGTCAGCGCAGCCGCCTCGCTCCGCGCCGGTTCGATCACGAGTGGCTCCCGGAGCGCGGTCTCCGGGATCTTGCGCTGGCCGGGCGTGCCGCGCAGGCAGTGCGGCGGGAACGTGGTCTTCCAGTCGGGCGTGTCGGAGATCTCGACGTGGCCCATCACATGGTCATCGGCGCTCGCCACAATCCGGATGCCGTGCGCGTGCGCGTAGTCCGTCAGGCGCGCCAGGTTGCCGATCAGCCGCTCCGCGTCCGGCACGTACAGCTTGCCATCGGCGTGCATGAAGTCGTACTGGGTATCGACATCCCAGAAGATGACACGGGCCATGGGAAACTCCTCGTTCGGCGCGACCCCGGAATCTCCGCCGAGTCCGCGAACACTGTCAACCGGGTGTCAGGTAACCCGCCCGCCGGGCGGCCGGGCGGCCGGGGTGTGGCCGAGCGGCAGGAGCGAGGCGGCGTGGGGGTGAAAGCGTTTACCGCGCCTCGCACGGCCCGCGAGGCGGGCCACGGCTCACAGTGTACGGACGACGGCGATCTCGTCGCAGCAGTTCTGGCGCGGGCAGCGGGCGCAATCCGCCCATACTTTCAGGGGGAACTGCTCGCGCTCGGCGGGCATGAAGCCGAGCCGCAGGAAGAACGCGGGTTTGCGCGTCAGGGCGAGGACTTCGCTGAGCCCCTGCGCTCGGGCCTCGGCGACGAGGACCCCGAGCAACGCCCGCCCTACTCCCGCGCTCTGCCAGTCCGACCGCACCGCGAGGCCCGCGACTTCGCCGAGCGCACGCGAGTAGATCTTGAGCGAGCCGCAGCCCACGATCTCGCCCCCCCCCGCCTCGGCGACGACGTACTCCTTGATGTGCCGGCACAGATCGTAGTTACTGCGCGGCAGCAGGTCGCCGGTGGCAACGTAGGGGGCCATGAGCGCTTCGAGCTGCGGGACGTCGGCGAGGACCGCTCCCCGTACCGCGGCTGCGGGCAGCGGGGCGCTCGCGGCGCCGGGGGTACGGGGGCCGCGAGGCGCGGCCTGCGTCGCAGCGCTCCGGGGAGCGTGTTGCCCTCCCTGCGCCTCGACCCGGGCCGGCGAGCCGCTCACTGGAGCACGTCCTCGAGGATCGCGATCCCTCGTTCGAGCTCCTGGTCGCTGATCACGAGCGGCGGCACGAGCCGCAGCACCGTCGGTCCTGCGGTGACGACCAGGAGGTGGCGCTCCCGCGCCTGGGCGACGTACGGTGCCGCCGGCTCGGTGAGCTCGACGCCCCACATCAGCCCGCGCCCGCGCACCTGCGCCACGCGCCGGGTCCGATCGGCGAGCTCGCGCAGCCGCTCCCCCAGCCATGTTCCCTTGCGGCGCACCTCCGCTAGGAACGCGGGCTCCCCGATCGTGCGCAGCACGTCGAGCGCCACCCCGGCGACGAGCGGCCCGCCCCCGAACGTCGTGGCGTGATCGCCCGGCTTGAGCGCCGCCGCGATCGCCCCCGTGACCAGCACAGCGCCCATCGGGAGCCCGCCGCCCAGCGGCTTGGCGAGCGTCAGGAGGTCGGGCACGACGCCCGTCTGCTCGTAGGCGAACAGGGTCCCGGTGCGGCCGAGGCCGCACTGCACTTCGTCGAAGATGACCGCCACACCGCGGGAATCACACAGCTCCCGCACGAACCCGAGCCACTCGGGATCGACGGGCCGGACGCCCCCCTCCCCCTGCACTGGCTCGACGATCACCGCCGCGGTGCGCGAGGCCGAGACCGCGTGATCGACCGCCGCCCAGTCCTCCCGCGGCACGATGCGGATGCCGGGCACGAGGGGCTCGAACGGCTTGCGGTAGTCGGGGCGGTCCGTGGCGGCGAGGGTCGCGAACAGCCGGCCGTGGAACGAGCCCGAGAACGCGACGATCTCGGACTTCCCGGCCCACTTGCGGGTGAACTTGAACGCCGCCTCGTTGGCCTCGGCGCCCGAGTTACAGAAGAACGCGCGGTCCGCGAACGAGCGCGCCACCAGTTCCGCGGCCAGCCGCTCCGCGCCCTCCGTGCGGTACAGGTTCGAGACGTGGATCAGTCCCGAGGTGAGCCCGCGCTCGATCGCCCCGCGGACCACGGGGTGGTTGTAGCCGAGCGCGTTGACGGCGATCCCGGCGACGAAGTCGAGATAGCGCGCCCCATCCTCGGCGACGAGCTCCGCGCCGTCCCCCGCCACGAACAGGGGACCGACGCGGGCATACACGTCGAGCAAGGCGGAGGCCGCGGCGGGGGCAGCGGTCACGCCGGCTGAACGGCGGCGGCGAGGATGCGCGTGCCGGCGGCAGGATCGTCCAAGATGCGGCGATCGCCGATCCGGACGGCGCGCGCCCCGGCCTGGAGCGCCGCGCGCGCCGCGCGAAGCTTCGCCGCCATGCCGTCGCCCGCGGCGCCGAGCTCGATCAGCGGCTCGATGTCCGAGGCCTCGATGGCGGCCTGCACGGTGCCGTCGACCCGCACGCCCGGCACATCGGACACGAGCAGCAGCTCGCTCGCGTGGAGCGCGCCCGCCACGGCAGCCGCCGCGTCGTCGGCGTTCACGTTGAGGGGCGGTCCGCTCCCCGCCGGGGCGGTGGGGGCCGTCGGCGCGATGACCGGCGTGAGGCCCGCGAGCAGGAAGCTCTCGAGCAACGCGGCGCGCACGTCCGCGATCTCCCCCACGAGCCCGAGCGCGGGCGCGCGCGGTCGGGCCGTGAACAGGCCGCCATCGACGCCAGAGAGCCCGACGGCGTCGAGCCCGGCGGCGCGCAGGGCCACGACCACGGCGCGGTTCACGGGGCCCGCGAGTACCAGCTCCACCACCGCGGCCACGTCCGGCGTCGTGACGCGCACGCCGTCCCGCTTCTCAACCGGCAGCCCCAGGCGCCGGGACAGCGCGCTGACGGCGCGCCCGCCCCCATGCACGACGACGACGGGGTCCAAGCGGGCGAGCGCCTGGGCGCAGGCCGCGAGCCACCCCGGGCGATCCAGCTCGTTGCCACCGAGCTTCACCACGCGGACGCTCAGCACGTGAGGCCCGCGGTCTCGGGAAGCCCGAGCATCACGTTCATGTTCTGAATCGCCTGCCCCGCGGCGCCCTTCACGAGATTATCGATGGCGGCAATGATCGTGAGGCACGGCCGGCGCACGTTCGCCACGGCCGCCACGCCGATCGCGACCCGGTTGCGGTACACGACATCCCTGAGCGACGGCAGCGCGCCGTGCAGCACCCGCACGCACGGCTCGGCCGCGTAGACCGTGTCGTAGATCCCCTCGGCCGTCGCCTGGTCGAGGGCGCGGGTGAGCGGCACGTGGATCGTCTCGAGGATCCCCCGCTTCACGGGCAAGAGGTGCGGCGTGAACACCAGGTCCCCCGTGAAGCCGCTTTCGCGGGCGAGCGTCGCGCGCAGCTCGGGGAGATGGCGGTGACCGTTTCCCGCCGCGTAGGCGCGGAAATCCTCGGCCACCTCGCCGAACAACAGCTCCCGCTTCGCCGCCCGGCCAGCGCCGGTGACCCCCGAGGCCGCGGCAATCACCACCTCGCGCGACGGGTCGATCAGGCCCTGGCGCGCGAGCGGCAAGAGCGCGAGCAGCGCGGCGGTCGGATAGCAGCCGGGGTTCGCGACCAGCTCGGCCGCGGGCAGGTGCGACCGCGTCACCTCCGTCAGACCGTACACGGCCTCGGGCGAGAGGCGGAAGTCGGACGAGAGATCGACGGCGCGCTTGCCGGCGGCGCGCGCCTCCTGCACGTAGCGGCCGGACACGCCGTGCGGCAGCGCCGACACCACGATCTCCGCCCGCGCGAGCGGCACGTCGTCAATCCGCACCAACGGCACGCCCTCGAGCTCGTCGCCCGCGGCCGCCTCCGACGTCGCGAACGCGATCGCAGCGCCGGGATGGTGCGCGAGCAGGCGCAACAGCTCCTGGCCAACGTACCCGGACGCGCCCAGCACCCCCACCGGCACCCGTGAATTAATATTCATCCGATCGGAAAAATATTCATTTCCTGGCCAAGTGCAAGGGTGACCCGCCCGGCTGGCGGCGCCGCGCCGGGTGGGGTAGGCTTCGCGCGCTCGACCTCCCTCGGAGCCCCCGGCATGACCCAGCAGCTCGCGGCGGCGCTCGTCGCCCTCTCGTTAGCGCGCGGTCTTGGCGCGCAGACGCTCGGCCCGGCCGCGCGGCCCGCCACCGCCGCAGCGCGCCCCATCGGCGTCGCCGATCTCCTGCAGCTGCACGACGTCGGCGATCCGCAGCTCGCGCCCGACGGCGCCTGGGTCGCCTACACCGTGTCGAGTGCCGATTCCGCGGAGGACAAACAGCACACGGCCGTGTGGATGACGAGCTGGGACGGCACCCACACGCTGCGGCTCACCACCGCCAAGCAAGGCGAGACCGCGCCGCGCTGGAGCCCGGACGGTCGCTGGCTCGCATTCCTGTCGAGCCGGGAAGACGAGCATACCCAGCTCTGGCTGCTCGACCGCTCCGGGGGCGAGGGCCGCAAGCTCTCGAGCCTCGCGGCCGATGTCGATGACTACGTGTGGGCTCCCGACAGCAAGCGCGTCGCGCTGGTCGTCGAGGACGCCGACACGGCGAAGCCCAAGACCCCGCCCCCGATCGTGATCGACCGCTTCCAGTTCAAGCAGGACGAGGCCGGCTATCTCGGCAAGCAGCGGCACCACCTCTACGTGCTCGACGTTGCGACCGGGAACGCGACGATCCTCACGCCGGGAGACTACGACGAGTTCCTCCCCGCCTGGTCCCCGGACAGTCGCTCGCTCGCATTCGTGAGCAAGCGGCGCCCGCAGGCCGACCGGGACAACAACTGGGATCTGTACGTGATGGACGCCGCTCCGGGCAGCGCGCCCCGCCAGCTCACTACGTTCGCGGGGGCCGACAACGACCCCGAGACCGGGAGCCGGCCGGCCTGGAGTCCGGACGGGCGCTGGATCGCCTACCTCCAGGGAGGTCCCCCACGGCTCACGTACTACGCGGTGCAGACGCTGGCGGTCGTGTCCGCGGCGGGAGGCGCGCCGCGCCTCCTGACGGCGCCGCTCGACCGCAGCGTGAGCAATCCGACGTGGTCAGCCGACGGGACGTCGATTTTCTTTCAACTGGAGGACGACCGCACGGTCGAGCTCGCTCGCGTCGCGGCGGCGGGTGGGGCGATCGCGCACCTCGTCGCCGGCCCGCGCGTCGTCACCGCCTATGCGACGGCCCCGGACGGGCGGATCGCCGTGGCGGTCGCTACGCCGCAAGCGCCCGCGGAGGTATACGCGCTGGACCGGGGCGGCTTGCGCCCGCTGTCGCGGCAGAACGCTGACTGGCTCGCGCAGGTGAGGCTCGCGTCCACGGAGCCGATCAGCTTCACGAGCCGGGACGGCACGCCGGTGAATGGCTTCGTGGTGAAGCCCCCCGACAGCCAAGCCGGCAGGCGCTATCCCGCGATTCTGCGAATCCACGGCGGCCCCGTGTCGCAGTTCCAGTACGAGTTCAGCCACCTGTTCCAGGTGCTGGCGGCGCGCGGCTACCTCGTCGTCGTCGCCAATCCACGCGGCAGTGCGGGGCGCGGGATGCGCTACGCGAGCGCGATCTACGCGGATTGGGGTCACAAGGACGCCGAGGACGTGCTCGCCGCGGTGGACTACGTCGTCGCCCAGGGGCTCGCCGACCCGGCGCGCCTGGGCGTGGGCGGCTGGAGCTATGGCGGCATCCTGACGAACTACGTCATCGCCCAGGACCGGCGCTTCAAAGCGGCCGTCAGCGGCGCCTCGGCCTCGAACATCCTCGCCGGTTACGGCACGGACGAGTACGTCCGCGAGTACGAAGCCGAGCTCGGCGTGCCCTGGCAGCATCTCGACACCTGGCTCAAGCTGTCGTTCCCGTTCCTGCACGCCGACCGCATCGTGACGCCCACGCTGTTCCTGTGCGGCGACAAGGACTTCAACGTCCCGCTCCTCAATTCGGAGCAGATGTACCAGGCGCTCAAGAGCCTGGGTGTCGAGACCGAGCTCGTGATCTATCCGGGGCAGTTTCACGCGATCCGCCGGCCGAGTTACTTGCGCGACCGGCTCGAGCGCTACCTCGCCTGGTATGACCGGCACTTGCAGCCGGAGACGGCGCGGCAATGAGCACCCCCGGGGCGGGGCCCCGGCGTCGGGGGTCGGTGCGCTCCGGAAGGACCGATTACTCGACCCGTTCCAGTCGCGGATTCGGTCGGTAGCTCCGACCCACTTTGGCGACCGGTTTCCCCTCCACGCGCACCACGTCCGCGGTGAAGTCGAAGCGTCCTTGGAACAAGCTCGAGCCGACGCCGTACATGTCCACCGGGACTTCCTCTTCCTCGAACTGCCGGATCTTCTCGACGGTGAACCCGCCCGACACGACGATCTTCACGTGCTGGAACCCCTCGCGGTCCAGCGCGCGGCGCACGTTCCACACGAGCTGCGGGTTCACCCCGGTCGGCTTGAAGGTGCCCATCTGCGGGACCACCGACTTGTCGACCAGCGTCTCCGCCGTGTCGATGCGCACGCCGTACAACCGATCGCCGAGGGCCCGTGCCACCTTGAGTGACGTTCCGACGCAGTCGTTTTCGAAGTCGACGAGGGTGATCAGCCGGACGCCGCGATCCATGCGCTCGGCGAACTTGGTGGAGGCGAGCACGGTGTCGCCGCCGTAGGCGGCGATGAGGGCGTGGGGCACGGTGCCGATCCCCTCCGAGCCCCACCAGGAGGCCTGCGCGTCGGTCGAGACGCCGATCGCGCCCGCGATGTGGGCGGCGTAGCCGTCGCCCGTTTGGACGAGCCAGTGGTCGTGCCGCGCCGGGAAGAACATCACCTGCTTCGGCTTGGCCGCCTCGACGACGCGGCGTGTGTTCGTGCCCACTTTGGTGCGGCGCGCCAGCACGCCCAGGTAGAGCGTCTCGAGGTGGGCGAACGCGTCGTACGGCCCCTCGATGAGGAGGACGGTCTCCCACGGCGCGATCTCGTCGCCGTCGTGCAGCGCGTACACCTCGAGCTCCGGCCACTCCATGCTGCAGAGCTTGAGGATCGCGATCGCCTCATCGATGCCGCCGAGGGAGGCGTGCGACTTGCCGAACACCTGCATCGTGACGCACGGGCGATGCTCGTCCTTGAGCAGGAGCTCGCGGGTGCGAACGAAGTACTTATCCGAGTAATAGCCCTCCCGCATCTTGTCCACGGGGAGGTGGAAGATCCCAGGATCGAGCCGTTGCCGTTGGGCCATCGCTGGATAATATCGTGCTCAGCGCACGACCGGCCAGGCGAACGTCGCGACGAGGGTATCGCCACCGACGAGCGCCACGCGGTGGGCCACGTTGTTGAGCCGGCCGCAGCGCAGCCGCGCTGGCCCCGACCCGCCGGGGACGAGGAGCCGCAAGCACACGACGTCCGCGCTCACGGCGAGCGCGCTGTCCCGCCCGCTGCGGGACGGCTCGGGTCGCTCGAGGGTGACGTCGAACTCCGACGTTTCGCCGCCGAGCACAAAGCTGACGCGGCGCCCGGACGCCTCGGGGACGAGGTCGACGGTGCGCGCGCTGCTCGCCGTGTCACCACGCACGAGCGACATCCGCACCGTCACACGCCGGGGAGGAATGACGGCCTGGGCGTCGAACGCGACCGCACTGTCGGTGATCGTCACCTCTTCGCTGGCCCGCGTCTCGCCGGCCGCGAACTCACGGCCGACCGTGATCTCGACCCACAGCGGGCGGGGCACGGCGCCGGCCGGCGCGCCGCGTCCGGCGGGCCCGAAGGGATACAGGCGCGCCGTGCCGCCCCAGGGGAGCCGGCTCCACCGCCGGTAGCTGTCCTCCTCCCACACCGGCAGGCCGCGGCGTGAGCGCCCCGCCTGGCGGCGGCCGAAGAACAGGGCGGCCAGACCCACCGTGTCCGGCTCGGGGAGCGTCTCGAGCAAGCCCCACAGCTCCGCGCCGCTGGCGCGGAGCGAGAGCCGCAACTTCGTCTCCGGCGGGCCGGAGACGATGCCGGTCGCGAGCACGCCCGTGTCGGAGCCCACCCGGCCGACGACGCGCAGCCGGTAGGTGACCCGATAGTTCGGCGCCTGCGCCGCTGCCGCGGCGACGACCGCCGCGGCCGACAGGCTACTGCGCCACCAGGTTCGCACGCGTCGCCTCGAGCGCGGCCCCGCCCGGCCCGCCCCAGCGCCAATGGGCGAGCCATCCCGCCGCGGCCCCGGCGGCGAGCCCCAGGGCGAGGGCGAGTGTGAGGGTGCGGCCGCCGATGCGAGGGCGGGGCACCGCGCGGGCATGGGGCTCGCCCGCCGAGCGGGCGAACGCGACCCGCATCTCGAGGTGGCTGACCCGGGTTTCCGCGCAGTGGCGGCAGCCGGTGAGATGGCGCGCTAGGGCGGCGCGTTCCGGCAGGCTCAGCTCGCCGTCCAGCTCCAAGTCGATCTGCCGCACCCACTCTTCATGCATCAGGGCAGCTCCTCCCGCACGTGGTAGCGCAGCGCGCGGCGCTGCATCCAGCGGACGGCGAGGGCGTCCACCAGCGAGCGGAACGCGCGATTCCACATCCCGTACTTCGTCGTCCCGAAGCGACGCGGCCGGTGGCGCACGGGCACCTCGGTGACGCTGCCTCCCTGAAGCTTGATGAGTGTGGGCAGGAAGCGGTGCATGCCCGTGAACAGCGTCACCGCCCGCACGGCATCGGCGCGGAACGCCTTCAGCGAACAACCCGTATCGCGGATCGTCTCGCGGTTCAGGCGGTTGCGCACGCCGTTCGCGATGCGGCTCTGCAGCCGCTTCCAGCCGCTGTCGTGGCGGCTCACCCGATACCCCACGACCGCGGTCGCCCCGCTCCGCTCCAGCTCGGCGACGAGCGCCGGTACGTCGGCAGGATCGTTCTGTAAGTCCGCATCGAGCGTCACGATGACCGGACCCCGCGCCGCCCGGAATCCGGCGGCGAAGGCGGCGGTCTGCCCTGCGTGCGCGGCGAAGGCGACGATATGCAGCTCGGGGTGCTCGCGCTTCAGGGCCTTCAGGACCGCGAGCGAGTCGTCGGTGGACCCGTCGTCCACTGCCACGACCTCGTAGCGCCGGGCCCCGTCGGCGAGCGCGCGCCCGATCTCTGCGACCAGGAGCGGCAAGTTGTCCCGCTCGTTGTACACCGGCACCACAAGCGACAGCTCAACCGGGCCGGGCATGGCGCGTAGCGGTGAGCTCGGGGGCGTCGGGATAGCGCGCCGCGAGCCGGGCGATCAGCGCGTCCGCCTTCTCGGGTGCGTGCTCGTGGGTGCGGTAGATCTCGGCCAGTCGGATCCCCGCGAGCGCCACCTGATGCGCGCTCGGCGGCGGATCGGCAGCGACGAGCCGCTCGAGCGCCGCGGTCTCCTGCTCGATCGTGATCAGGGCCCCCGGGATCATCGCGCCGGCCGCACCCTGACGGTGAGCGAGCTCCGGGGCGTCGGGGTAGCGGGCCACGAGCCGGGCGATCAGCGCGTCCGCCTGGGCGGGGGCGTGCTGGTGGGTGCGATAGATCTCGGCCAGCCGGATCCCCGCGAGCGCGGCCCGATGCGCCGTGGGCGGCGGATCGGCCTCGAGCAGCCGCTCGAGCAGTGCGGTCTCCTGCTCGATCGTGATCCGGGTTTCCGCGGGCATCTCGCCGCCGGCGAACTGACTCTGGAAGAAGCGGCCGAGCGGCTCGACCACGCCGCCGGTGAGCGCGTCGAAGAACCCGTAGGCGCCCCACAACGAGAGCGTGAGCGCCACGAGGCGCCAGGGCACCTGACCGGTGGCGATCAACACCACGACCAGCGCCAGCACCGCCACCAGGGTGGCGCCCCCCAAGATCCCGTGCATCACGCTGCGTACACTCGGCGGCTCGTCCACTGGCACGGTCGGAACGTTAGGCGGCGCCCCGAGTCGGAGCAAGTTGACAGGCTCGGTGCGGGGCCCTAAACCTATCGCACGCTCACCGGAGCCGACCCGTGTCCGCCCCCCTGTCTCGCCGAGAGTTCCTCGCGTCCGCCGCCGTCGGGATCGCGGCGGGGCGCGCGGCCGATATCCCCCACCCGATCCGCCCGCCGCGCCCCCTCGGCCCGGCGAGCCGCTGGGCGGCGAAGCCGGTAGCGATTTCGAGCCTCAACGGGCTGCGTGCGGTCGAGAAGGCGTTCGAGCTGCTCATGCAGGGCGCCGACACGCTCGACGCCGTCATCGAGGGCGTGAAGATCCAGGAGCTCGACCCCGCGGACGACTCCGTGGGCTACGGCGGGTTGCCCAACGCCGAGGGCGTCGTCCAGCTCGATGCATCGTGCCTGCACGGTCCCACTCGCCGCGCCGGAGCCGTGGGTGCGCTCGAAGGGATCAAGACGCCCTCGGAGGTGGCGAAGCTCGTGCTGCAGTACACGAACCACATCATGCTCGTGGGGGCCGGGGCGAAGAAATTCGCCCTCGAATACGGCTTCCACGAGGAAAACCTGCTCACCGAACACTCGCGCGAGGCGTGGCTGCACTGGCGCGCCAACCTGAATCCGGCTGACGACTACCTGGACGTGCCGGTCGGCCATCCCATGAGCGTGCGGCCGACGGGGACGATCACCTGCAACGCCGTGACCCCCCAGGGCGATCTGTCGTCGGTGACGAGCACGAGCGGGCTCGCCTTCAAGATCCCGGGCCGCGTGGGCGACAGTCCCATCGTGGGGGCCGGGCAGTACACCGACAACGACGTGGGCGCGGCGGGCTCGACGGGCCGCGGGGAGTCGAACATGATGGTGTGTGGTGGCTTCCTCACGGTCGAGCACATGCGCCGCGGCCAGAAGCCGACCGACGCGTGCCTCGAGAGCTTGAAGCGCGTGCTGAAGATGACCGAGGCGCGGCTGCTCGATGAGCGCGGCCGGCCGAAGTTCGACCTCGCCTTCTACGCCGTGAACAAGCGGGGCGAATTCGGCGCCGCCTCGCTCTACCCCGGGCGCTTCGCCGTGCACGATGGCACCGCCGCGCAGCTCCGCGACACGGCGTCCCTCTACGAGCGGCCCTCTGCGGGCCGTTAGCGCGGCGCTGGCGCTGGTCGCGGGGCTCACCCCCGGCCTCGCAGCGCAGCGTTTCTGGCGAGAGAACGTCTACCCCTACGCCTACTACAGCACGATCGACGGGCTGTGGGGAGCGCTCCACTACGGCCGCTATAGCCCCATCGGGTTTGTCGAGCGGCCCGAGCCGAACCACGCCGCCGTGAACGTCGACGCCGCGGCAAGCACCCAGGGCAGCCGCGCGCTGGTCGTCGACGCCCAGGCGCCCGCCTGGTGGGACGGCTGGCGCGCGGGGCTCACGCTCACCGCGGCGCGCGACAACCGCCTCGGCTACTACGGCGTGGGCAACGACAGCCGGTACGCACCGGACAGCGTGACCCGGGCAGGGCAGTATTTCTACGAAGTGAGCCGGACGAGGCTCGTGGCTCGCGCCACGCTCCAGCACCGCGTCGTGGGCCGCCTGCGCGCGCTCGTGGGCGGCACGCTCGGGCACAGCGATTTCCGCGCCCTGCCGGGCCCGAGCGTGTTCGCGCGCGATGTCGCCGCCGGAACGCTGGGTGCGAACGCCACCGCGTTCAGCGACCAGGTCGCCCGCGCCGGCCTGGTCCTGGACACGCGAGACAACGAAGTCGACCCGCGCGCCGGGCTGTTCGTCGAGGCGCTGCTGGCGAGCGGGACCGGGTACACGCGGCGGACCGGGCATGCGCGCCTGTACGTGCATGCGCTCGAGCGGCTCGTCCTCGCCGCTCGGCTCGCCGCCGAGGGCATGGGAGGCACCCCGCCGCTCGCGGCCGAGCAGGAGATGGAGTCGAGCGAGGGGCCATTCGTCGCGCTGGGCGGCTATCGCTCGCTCAGGGGCTTCTACGACGGCCGGTTCACGGGACCCGGCAAGCTGATCGGCGGGCTCGAGGCCCGCTACGCCCTGGTCTGGGCCCCAAGCGTGCTCGAGCTCAAGCTGGTCGGGTTCTACGACGCCGGCCGGGTGTTCGGGCCGGGCGAGGCCGTGCGGCTGACGACCGCCGGCCTGCACCACAGCGGCGGCGCGGAGCTCGCGCTCCGCCTGCTGCGGAACTCGCTGCTCGTGGTCGGATACGGCCGCAGCTCGGAAGGGGGCGAGCTACTGTTCGCGACGAGCTGGAGTTATTGACGGCGCAGTCTGCGGGAGCAGGGCCAGGATCTCGCGCAGCGTGGTCTCGCCCCGGTCCCGGGCATACCAGCGCCGCAGCTGGGGGTAGAGCTGGGTCGGGGGCGTGGTCTTGCGCGCTTCCATCACCCAAGGTTGCAGCGCCGCGGGCCGCGGGCCCCAGTGGCCGATCTCGTGCCAGTCCTCGTCGAGCACGATCACGATCGGGATCGAGCGCGCCGAGCCGGTGAGGTAGCGATCCATCACGTCGAGGTGCTGGTCGCGCCGGAGCACGCGCAGCTCGAGGCAACGCGCCTGGTCGCCGAGCTTCGCCACAGACGGCAGCGTGCTCGAGGCGTCGCCGCACCAATCTTCCGCCAAGGCCAGTAGCCGGTAGGGCTGGCCACCCGCACACGCCCGCTCCAGCGCCCACGCGGGCACGCGCGCCAGCCGGTACACCCCGGTCCACAGCGCGCAATGCATGTGTGACTGCGCGACGAACTGGTCGTATGTCTGCGCGCGCGGCCACAGCGCGCTGAAGTCGAGACTCACCGCACCACCTCGAACCCCGTGTCGAACCTCCGCCTGCCTAACCCCGTCGCGCCGCCGCGGGGTTCCCAAACGGGGAGCGCGGCAACGCGCTTCAGGTCTCTCGGATCTCGACGCCGCGGCGGGCGAGCTCGGCCACGTAGTCGCCGAACGGAACCGCCACATCGGGGGTTTGGACCCCCCGAGCCGTCACGCGGCCATCCACCTGCATGAGCCCGGTGATGGCAAGCGAAAAGCCGGTCGTCCGCATCATCGCACTGATGCCGTGCACCTCATCGTAGTAATCGAGGAGCTGCCAGGCCGCCTGGGAGCCGTTCTTGCCGCGCACCACCACGCGCAGCGCCACGAGATCGCGTCCCTCGGGCTTCGTCAGCTTGGGAGATACGGTCGCGATGAACGCGTCGCGCGGCACGATCTTCGTTCCGTTCACGACGACAGGGGCGAGGTCGAGGAGCCCGAGCTCGCGGATCGGTCGCATGATGGCGACGTGTCCGGGATAGCGGAGCGTCTTGTACTCCATCGTCCGCACGCGGTCCGCGTAGGCCCACGGCAGGATCGAGATGCCGCCACCGGTGTGGAAGGCTTCGAGCTCCCCCACGGGCGCCGGGAACGTGACCGACTCGAGCTCCGAGAGCGCGTCCACCCGGGCCGGCTTGCCGTCGCGCAGCACCCACGAGGGCGTCGTGTAGTAGTCGAGCGCACCGGCCAGCGAGTAGACGATCTGGTAGTTGAGCGGGGGCTCGGGGCACTGCGGCAAGCCGCCGACGTAGATCTTGACCACGTCGGCGTCGCCCACGCGCCGGATCCCCTCGGCCGCGAGGATATTGACCATGCCGGGCGCGAGGCCGCAATCGGGAATGATCGAAACGTTCTGCCGCCGGGCCGCGGCGTCGAGCTGCTGCTGTTGGACGACGATCTCGGTGTTCCCGCCCAGGTCCGCGCAGTGCACGCCCACGTCCACCGCCGCCCGGGCCACGGGGAAGTTGAAGCCGTAGGGGGCCGCGTTCTGCACCGCGTCGTGGCCGCGCATCGCGGCGCGCAGGGCGGCGCCGTCCTGCACGTCGAGCCGCAACAGCGCGAGCCGCTCGCCGACATAGGGCCGGAGCAGACCGGGAATGCGCTCCGGGTTCAGGTCGGCGATCGTGACCTGCTGCACGCCGGCTTGCTGCAACAAATCATAGGCGCAGGCGGACCCTTGCAGTCCCGCTCCCAAGACCAGCAGGCGCATCGCGCGAGAGCCTCCGAACGAACCGGATGGGGAACCGAGCGGCGGAAAGCTAGTGGGGGCTGGGTGCTCGGGGAACCCCGCCGCTCGCGCGCGGCGCCGCGGGGGACGTCTCGTTAGATTCGCGCCCGATGAGCCAAGCCGACCTTACCCGTGAGCGCCTCGTGCGGGCGGCGCTCGAGCTCTTCACGGCGCAGGGGTACCACGACACCACCACACCCCAGATTGCGCGCAAGGCGGGCGTGGCGGAGGGGACGATCTACCGTCACTTCGCCGGCAAGCAGCATTTCTTCAATGAGCTGTACCGCGCGTCGGCGCGGTGGGCCGCGCAGCTCGTGCAGGACGCCGACGCGCTCCAGGTCGGCCCGCGCGAGAAGCTCGCCGAGCTCGCCCGCGCGCTCGTCGCCGGCGCGGGCCGCGAGGCGGCCGTCGCTCGGCTGTTCTTCCTGCAGCGGCACGACGATCTCCTGGACGAGGAGAGTCGCAAGACGGCGCGCGACTTCCGCCTCGCCCTCGAGAGCGTGATCGCTCAGGGGAAGGCGGACGGCTCGGTGAAACCCGGGGCGGCCGAAGTGTGGGCGGGCGTGTGGCTCGCGGTCGTGACGCTCGTAATCGACCGCGTGTCGGCGAAGGAGTGGCCCGAGGCGCACGCGGGCGTGAAGCTCGCGCTCGAGGGGGCGTGGGATGCGATCGCCGCGCCGCGCGGCTGAGCCCTCACGGCGCACGGCTGGCGCGTCGCAGCGCGAACAGCTCGATCTCGGGTGGTGCGAACACGCGGATCGGCACGCCCACGACGCCGATCCCGCGGCTCACGTAGAGCTGGCTCGGTCCCCGCTGGAAATGGCCCATCACGTACTTCGTGATCAGGCGCCCGGGCGACCAGCCGATCACCGGCACGTAGAGCTGGCCGCCGTGGATATGCCCCGCGAGCGTGAGCCGGATGCCACGTGGCGCGGCCGTGTCCCAGGCGCCCGGCCGGTGCGCCAGCAGCACGGTGAACGCGCCGGGGGGCGCGGCTCGGAGCGCGGCATCCACGTCCGCCGTCTGGGGATCATCGACGTGCCAGTTGCGCGGGTCGTCGATGCCGAGCAGCGCGAGCACGGCCCCATGCCGCTCGACCACATGGCAGCCGTTCTGCACGAACACCTGCCCCGCATCGAGACAGCCGCGGATGACCTCCTGCTCCCCGGTGTAGCGGTCATGGTTGCCGAGCACGGTCACCACCCCGAGCGGCGCGCGCAGCGCGCGAAAGGCGCGCACGTAGGCTGGAATGTAGGATCGGGAGATGTCGATCATGTCTCCCGTCTGCACGATGAGATCGGGCCGCAGCGCGTTCGCCTGGGCCACGATCTCCTGCATCATGTCCTCACCCAGGTGGACGCCGGCGTGCAGGTCGGAGAGGTGCAACACGGTCAGGCCGTCGAGTCCGAGCGGCAGGTCGGGGAACACGAGCGTGCGGTGCGTCACCTCCGGGAGCCGGTAGGCGCTCCAGATTCCGTAGGTCGCGAGCGTCGCGCCCGCCCCCGCGTAGGCGTACGTGGCGCGGGCAAGGAAACGCCGCCGCGTGATGCCGGCATCGGGGGCGGGGCCCGGGGCGGGCGCTGGCGCGGGGCGACGCACGGCGCGGCCCAGGGCCCGGCCGGCCCGCACCAGAGCGGTGCCCGCGATGTACACGGCCAGGAGGGCGCAATAGATCCAGCCGAGCAACTGCCACGCGATCCAGGGGCCCGTGAACGGAATCCGGCCCACGCTCCACAGCGTGCCGCCGAGCAGTCGCTCGGCGACGACGAGCCACGGGAGATTGAGCGTCACGAACACCCCCGTCAGCGCGCCGCGTGCGAAGCGCGCCCGCCGCGGTCGGCTCGGGTCGGGCAGGCGATCGCGCAGGTACAGCCACAGCAGCAGCTGCGGCGCGGCAAACAGAAGGAGATACATTAGCCGCGTGACCACTCGCTCGAACCTCCTGGCGTGTCTGGTCGGGGCAGCGCTCGCGCCGCCCGGTCTGCTGCGCGCCCAACAGCTCACGGCCACCGAGCGAGCGCAGGCGGTTGCCACGGTGTGGGCGGAAGCCCGCTACAACTTTGCCCACTGGGACCGCGTGCGGGCCGACTGGGACTCCGCCCTCGCGGCGAATCTCAGGCTCGCGACGGAGCCGCAGTCCGACCTGCGGTTCTACCGGAGGTTGCGGCGCTTCGTCGCCGTGCTCGGCGATGGCCGCGCCGCCATCCTCGCGCCTCCGAACCTCCGATCCCGCATCGCGCGTCCCCCGCTCCTCTTGACGAGTGTCGAGCGGCGGCCGTTCCTCATGGACTTCGCCGACAACGATGAAATGCGGGTCGCCCGCCCCGAGCGGCGCGCCGAAATCCTCGCCGTCCAGGGCTTCCCGGCCGAGACCTGGATTCGGGACTCGGTGCTCCCCGAGATCTCGGCCGCGACGCCGCCAGACCGTTGGCAGCGCGCGGTCGCCTGGATGCTGCAGGGCGAGCGGGGTACGACCCTCCAACTCCTCGTGCGCGTCCCCGGCGGCGAGCCGCGCGGCCTGAGCGTCACCCGTACCCTCTCGCTCAACGACCGCTGGCCGCTCGACCCGCCGGCGTTCGCGGTCGACTCGGACCCGAGCGGCATGACCGTGGTGCGGATCGGCTCGCTCGCCGACGACGACATCGTGCGCCACTTCGACCGCGCCTTCCCCGATTTCCGGTCGGTACAAGCCCTGGTGCTCGATCTCCGCGCCGCGAGTGACGGCAAGACCGAGTACGCCTACCAGCTCCTCGCCCGCCTCACCGACCAGCCCTTCGCCGCCGTGCGTTGGAAAACGCCCGCGTACCGCGCGGCGTTCCGGGCCTGGAATCTCGCCGACTCGGCCATGAGCTGGTACGCTCCGGCGGCCGGCAGCGTGGCGCCCCGGACCGACCACCCGACCTACGGCGGCCCGATCGCGGTGCTCGCGTCGAGCGCCACGGGGAGCGCGGCGGAGGATTTCCTCGCCGCGTTCCACGCGGCGCGGCGCGGCGTGATCATCGGCGAGCCCTCCGCCGGTAGCGCCGGCGACGTCGCCACGTTTGCCCTCCCTAAGGGCTGGGGCGTGCAGTTCTGCGTCACGCGCCACACGTTTCCCGATGGGACGGAGTTCGCGGGGCTGGGGGTGCCGCCCGATGTCCTCGTGGTGCCCACCGTAGACGCCATGCTCGCCCGCAGCGAGCCCGCGCTCGCGCGGGCGCGGGTGTATTTCGAGGGTGGCGGGGCGCGGCCCTAGGGCTCGAGGTTGTCCCGGAAGAAGCGCACCACCGCCCGCCACGCGCTGTCGGCAACCGCCGGCTGCTCGCGCGTGCGCAGAAACCCGTGCCCGACGCCGGGATAGACGACGTAGCGGTAGTCCTTGCGGTAGGTCCGGACCGCCCGATCCAGGTCGGCGAGCCCCGCGTCGATGCGCGCGTCGTTCTCGGCGTAGACCCCAAGCCCCTTGGCGCGGAGGCGCGCGATGGCGAGCGCCTCAGGCCCGGGGCCGTAGCAGACGACGAAGGCGCGGAGTGACGGATTGTGGGTTGCGTAGCGGAAGCTCTGACCCCCGCCCCAGCAGAACCCGATCACGCCGGTCCGCTCGGGGCGCACGGCGGGCAAGCCCTTCAGGTAGACGAGCGTGGCGTCAAGATCGGCGGTGAGCGTGTCGGCGTCGAGCCCGGCGATGAGCTTGCGGGCCGCGTCGGGGGACGGGGGCGTCCCCCCGCGGCGCGACAAGAGGTCGGGCGCGACCGCCACGAACCCGTCCCGCGCGAGCTGCTCGGTGGTCTGCCGAATGAAGTCGGACAGCCCGAAGATCTCGTGGATCACGACGACGCCTGGGGCCCGGTCGGTGCGCTCGGGATAGGCGACGTAGGCGCTGATCGTGTCGCGGCCGGACGCGATCTTCACGTATTCGGCGTGGATGTCGCCCGCGCGATGGGGCGGCCGCACGATGGTGCTGGCCACCACCGCCATGACGATCTTCAGGTTCATTGCCCGCTCTCCCGTGTTCGTGCGCCGTTTGTGGCGAGCACGCCGACGAGCGCCGACGCCCCCGCCGGCATCCGCTCCCGGCTGCGTACCGCCTCCTCCGCCGCCTGCTCCACCTCCGCCGTCACCGCCGCCTCAAGCTCTGCGAGCCGCTCGGGCGCCAGCCCGTCCTCCTTCAGGTATTCCTCGTACAATCCGATGGGGTCGCGCTTCCCCCACGTCTCGAACAGGTCCGCCGGGAGTGTCTCGCGCGCCTCGCGTTCGTCGTGCGTCGCGTGCCCGCCCATCCGGAACGTCTCGGCGACGAGCAGTGCCGGCCCCTCGCCCCGACGGCAGCGCGCGGCGGCGAGGCTCGTCGCCGCATAGGCGTCGAGGACATTGTTGCCGTCGAACGCGGCGCCCTGGATGCCATAGCTCGCCGCCCAGTCGCGGAAGTCGCCGGGGAGGTGATGCTGAGCGAGCCGCGTGCCCAGCGCGACTTGATTGTTCTGGACGATAAAGATGGCGGGGAGCCGCTGCACCGCGGCGAAGTTGGTCCCCTCATGCGCCGCGGCCGTCTTGGTGGAGCCGTCGCCCACCCAGGTCAAGGCGACGCGGGCCTCGTGGTTCATCTTGAACGTGAGCGCGATGCCGGTGATGACCGGCACCATGTCGCCCACATGGGAGATCGGCTGCAGCACGCCCCGGGCCCACGCCCCGACGTGCAGATCGCGCCCGCCCGACGGCGAGTCGTCGCTGCCGAGATAGGCGCGCAGCATGTCGGCGACCGGCATCCCCAGCTCGCAGCAGGCGGCGGCGTTGCGGATCATCGGGGCCACGATGTCGCGCCCCCGCTCGAGCGCATGCACCGGCCCCACCGTGGTGGCCTCCTCGCCCGTGCCGAGCCACGCCTTGGAGATGACCCCCGTGCGCACCCAGCGCTTCAACTGGATGTCGTGCAACCGGGCGCGCACCAGGCCGGCGTAGAGCGCGAGCTTCGTCTCGCCCGACAGCCCGGCCACCAAGGCCGCGCGCGGCGGATCCCGCTCGACGGTCGCCCGGAAGCCCCGCACGAGGGCCGGATCCGCCGTCCAGGCAACGTACTCCGGCGGATCGAAGGCGGCGAACCGCTTCACGGGATCGCGGCGTCGCTCCGGCCCATGACCTGGCCGTGCTGCTTGACCACGGCGCCGCCCTTCATCACGAAGTCGACATGTTGCAGCGTGCGGATGTCCTGTACGGGATCGCCCGTGACCGCCACGATGTCGGCGAGCTTGCCACGCTCGAGCGAGCCCACCTCGGCGTCCTTGCCGAGCAGGGTCGCGGCGGAGAGCGTGCCTGCGTGGATCGCCCGCATGGGCGTCATCCCGTATTTCACCATCAACTCGAATTCGCGGGCGTTGGTGCCGTGCCGCATCACGCCCGCGTCGGTGCCCAGCGCGATCTTCACTCCGGCGTCGAGGGCGAGCTTGAACGAGGCGCGCATGCGCGGCGCAATCGCCAACGCCTTGGCCGCGATCGCCGGCGGCAGCTTCTTCGCGAGCGCGAGCGACTCCGCGGTGTAGCCCGCGAGCAGGGTCGGCACGAGATAGGTGCCGTGTTGCTTCATGAGCTGCACCGCTTCCTCGTCCAGGATCGACCCGTGCTCGATGGAGGCGACACCGGCGCGCACGGCGGCCTTGATGCCCGGGGTACCGTGGGCGTGGGCGGCCACCTTGCGCTGCAGGAGCGTCGCCGTCTCCACGATCACGCGCATCTCGTCTTCGCTGTACTGCTGCACGCCCGCCGAGTCGGTCGGCGAAAGCACGCCCCCGGTCGCGCAGATCTTGATGAGATCGGCGCCGTACTTGACCATGTAGCGCACGGCGCTCCGCGCCGCATCGGCCCCGTCGGCCACGCCCTCCTCGACCCCAGCGGCGTGGCCATAGATGCCGGGCACGAGGCCGTCGGTGGCGTCGCAGTGACCGCCTTGAATGCCGAACAGCATGCCGGCGCCCACGATCCTCGGGCCGGGCACCCAGCCGGCGGTGATGGCGTTCCGGAGCGCCAAGTCGCCGAAGTGCGGCGCGCCCACGTTCCGTACGGTGGTGAAGCCGGCCTCGAGCGTCTGCTGCGCGTGGGCCGCACCGAGCAGCACCAGCTCGCTCGGCAGCTCGGTGAGCCGGGCGTGTTGCCAGTCGCCGTCGCCGATCGTCCGGCCTACGAGATGCACGTGCGCGTCGATAAAGCCGGGGAGCACGGTCGCGCCGGACAGGTCGATCACCGTGGCGCCGTTCGGGACCGCGACGCCGGCGCCCACGGCCGTGATCCGGTCGCCCTGGACCAGGATTACCGCGTTCTTCACCGGAGCGGCCCCGGTGCCATCGATCAGCGTCCCGGCGCGAATCGCGATGATCGGGGGCGACTCTTGAGCGGCGAGGGTGCGGGGCAGCGTGGTGAGGGCGAGCAGGATGGCGGCGCGTCTCATTTGCGCTTCTCCTTGATCGTCGACGGGCGGCCGCCTTGGGACGACGCGCCGAGCGCGTCGGCGAACTCGAGCGCCGTGTTGTAGCGCGCGTCGGGGTTTGACTCAAGCGCGCGATGCAGGGTGCGCTCGAGGCCCTCCGGGAGGTCGGAGCGGAGCTGGCGCAACTTGAGCGGCTGCCCGCGCAGTCGCGCGATCATCATCTCCTGCGCGTTCCGGCCCTGGAACGGCAGTTTGCCGGTGAACATCTCGAACGCGACGATGCCGAGCGCGTAGATATCGGAGCGCGCGTCAAGCTGCTTGCCACGAATCTGCTCGGGGCTCATGAACTCCGGCGTGCCGAGGATGATGCCGGTCGCCGTGAGCTTGGCGATTTGGGGATCGGCGCGACGCTCTTTGGCGAGCCCGAAATCCATGACGACCGCGCGATCATGGACGGTGTCATCCGCGACGAGCATGATGTTTTCGGGCTTCAGGTCCCGATGCACGATCAGCAACTCGTGCGCGTGGTGCAGCCCGGCACACACCTGCTGCAGCACGTCGAGCCCGGCCGGCAGCGTCATCGGGCCGCCCCGCACCTCCCGGTCCGAGAGCAGCTCGCCCTTGAGGAAGGGCATCACGAGGTAGATCAGGCCGTCCTCCGACTCGCCGAGCCGCAGAATGCGGCACACGTTCGGATGGTCGAGCCGCATGGCCAAGCCGGCTTCGCGCCGCAGCCGCTCGACTGAGCTCTTGTCGCTCGCGAGCTTCGGGGAGAGCACCTTGATGGCGACGTCGTGCCCCGTGGCCACTTCGCGGGCGAGGTAGACGTACGACATCCCCCCCTCCCCGAGCTTCTTCTGCACTTGGTAGCGGGCGTCGAGGATCTGCCCCGACATCGCGGAGGCGCGGTCCAGCGGGGGCGGGGACGGCTTCGGCGTGCGCACCGCCGTGCCACTGCCTCCAGGCGACGCGGACGGCGCGGGCGCCGCGCTCGCCGGCTTCGCCTGGACGTCGACCAGCATATTGCCGTCCCGCGGACAGAACCGGGCGGTGTTCGTGTATACGGTCCCGCACTTGGGGCAGCGGCGCTCGCTCATTGGCGCACCAAGTTGCGGCCTTCGTTCTTCGCGCGATAGAGAGCCTGATCCGCGAGCGCCACGAAACTGTCGGCACTGCTGACGCGGTCGTCCGGGAACGATGCGAGCCCGATCGAGATCGTCAGCGTGAGCGCGTCCTCGCCCGGATCGGCGAAGTCGTGGCGCATCACCCGCCGGCGCAACCGCTCGGCGAACAGCGCGGCCCCGTGCAGCGCCGTCTCGGGCATCACCACCACGAACTCCTCCCCGCCGTAGCGCGCCACCAGGTCGACCGACCGCGCCTCGCGGCGCAGGATCTCGCCAACCTGGCGCAGCACGGAGTCGCCCGCAATGTGACCGCGCGTGTCGTTGACGAGCTTGAAGCGATCGATGTCGGCGAGGATGATGGTGAGCGCCAGGTTGTAGCGCCGGGCGCGGTCGAGTTCCGCCTCGAGCTCCTCCGAAAGCGCGCGGCGGTTCATGCAGCCGGTGAGCGCATCAGTCGCCGCCAGTTTCTCGAGGCGTTTCTTGTCCGAGACCGCCGTCTCGAAGTCGTACGCCTTTTCGATCGCGGCCACGGCCGTGCGAATCACGGTCTCGGCAAATTGGGCGTCGGCCCGCGTGAGCGGCGGATCCTCGCCCGTCGTGCGCAAGAAGAACACGCCCAGCTGCTGGTCCTTCATCGAGAACGGGAGCGCCACGGCGGAGCGGGTCGGGACGGTGATCGCCTCGCGCTGCCAGCGGACCCGCTCCTCCGCGTAGAGCGGATCCAACGAGACGTCCTCGACGAGCACCGGTCGGCTGCCCGTCAGCGCCCGCTGAATCTCGGGATAGCGGGCCAACTCGATCTCCAGGTTCCGCAGCATCGGGTTCTCGTAGGCGGCGACGACGACGCCCACCACGTCCCCCGGCTTGGCCAGCACCATCGAGCACTTGGAGATCTGGAGCACGCGGGCGACACGCCGGACCAGGATGTGGTAGATCTCGTCCGGCTTGAGCGAGTCGGTGACTTCGTGCAGGATGTCGACGATGGCGGCGCGGCTCTGTGCCTCGTCGCGCGCCCGCGCGAGCTCCTGTGCCGAGCGGATGTGCGCCTTCACGCGCGCGAGCAGCTCCCGCACCCGGAAGGGCTTGGAGATGAAGTCCGCGGCGCCGAGGCCGAGCGCCTTGACGGTCGCTTCCTCGGGCGGCATCGACGAGATCATCAGCACCGGGACGTCGCGAAACCGGTCGTCGGCCTTCAGCTTGGCGAGCAGCTGCAGGCCGTCGACCTTGGGCATCATGATGTCCAGCAGCAGCAGATTGGGGCGTTCCTGTTCGAGCTTATCGAGCAGTCCCTCGCCGCCGGGTGCCGTCACGACGTCGTAGCCGTTCTCCTTGAGGATCCACGAGAGCGTGCGGACCAGGGACTGGTCGTCGTCGGCAACGAGGATCTTGGCGGCAGCAGGCTCGGCCATTCGGGGTGTGTTAGTCCTCGAGCAGCGAGGAATCGACGTTGCCCCCGCTGACGACGAGCACGGTGGGCGGGACCGGATGCACGGCGCCGGACCGGAGCGCCGCCGTCGTGGCGGCGCCCGACGGTTCGACGGCCAGATGGCACTGCTGCCACAGAAAATGCACCGCCTCGCGCAGCGTGTCATCCTCCACCAGGACCACCCCCGCGAGGCGGTCGCGCGCGGCGGCGAGATGCGCGAACGGAATCGCGCCGATGGTGAGCGTGATCAGGCCGTCCGCCAGGCTCGCGGTGCGCTCGAGCCGCACCGGTCGGCCGGCCGCGAGCGAGCGGGTGAGCTTGGGCGCCCCGACCGGCTCGACCCCCCACACTTGGGCCGCGCTCCCGGCCGCCGCGAGCCCCGTCACCACGCCCGCGATCAGCCCGCCCCCGCCGACCGGCACCACCACCGTGCGGACGTCGGGCAATTGCTCGGCGATCTCGAGGCCTACCGTCGCCTGCCCCGCCACAATGTCGGAATGGTCGAAGGGCGGTACGATCGCGAGCCCCTCGCGCGCGGCCAGCGCCTCGGCTTCTTGCTGGCGATCCTCCGAGGTGCGGCCCGCGAACACCACCTCTCCGCCCCAGCGCTTCACGCCCGCCACCTTGACGGCGGGCGCCGTCTCGGGCATCACGACCACGGCCCGGACCCCGACGAGTTGCGCCGCGTAGGCCACCGCCTGCCCGTGATTGCCGCTCGAGTAGGTGATCACCCCGCCGCGGCGCGCCGCCGCCGGCAGGCGTCGGATGGCGGTGTAGGCGCCCCGCAGCTTGAACGCGCCGACCGGCTGCAGGGTCTCGAGCTTCAAGTAGGCGTTCAGGAGCTCGACGTAGCGCAGGGGGGTGCGCACCGCCACCCCCGCGAGCCCGGCGGCCGCGTCCCGGACGTCCTGCGCCGTGACCACTTTACTTCTTCTTCTTCTTCTGCGTGGCGCGGCGCTTCGGGTGCGGCGCCGCCTTGGCGGCGGTGGCGGGCTTGGCGCCGCGGCGCGGCCCGTCCTCGTCCTCCGCGTCGCCCTCGCCGTTCGCTGCCTCGTCTTCCTTCACCACCCGCGCGACGTCGACCAGCAGGTCACCGGGCGTCAGGTTCATGACCTTCACGCCCTGGGTGTTGCGGCCCGAGACGCGGATCCCCTCGACCGGGACGCGGATCATGATGCCCTTCTTGGTGATCATCATCAGCTCGTCGTCGGGGAGCACTTCCTTCAGCGCCACGATGGCCCCGGTCTTTTCGGTGCGCTTCAGGGTGATGATCCCGCGGCCGCCGCGGTGCTGGACGCGGTATTCGTCCAGCTCGGAGCGCTTCCCCATCCCCTTCTCGGTCACCGTGAGCAACGTGGAGGCGCGCCGCACGACGACCATGTCGATGACGTGGTCCTGCTTGTCGAGCTCGATCCCCTTGACCCCGGTCGCGGTCCGACCCATCGCGCGCACGTCTTTCTCGTGAAACCGGATGCTCATGCCCTGACGGGTCGCGAGCACGATGTCGTTGCGGCCGTCGGTCACCTGCACGTCGATCAGCTCATCGCCCTTCTCGACGTTGATGGCGCGAATCCCCACGGAGCGGGGGTTTCCAAACTCGGAGAGCTGCGTCTTCTTCACCACGCCTTTCTTGGTGGCGAAGAGGAGGTGCTGGTCCTCCGAGAATTCGCGCACGGGAACGAGCGCCGCGATGCGCTCACCCGGCTTGATCGCGATGCAGCTGATCATCGGCTTGCCGCGCGCGGCCCGCGCGGCCTGCGGGATCTCGTGCACCTTGAGCCAGTAGCACTGTCCCTGCTGCGTGAAGAACATCACGTAGTCGTGGGTCGAGGCGATGAACAGATGCTCGAGCCAGTCGTCGTCCTTTGTGTGGGCGGAGATCACGCCCCTTCCGCCGCGCCGCTGCCGGCGGTAGGCGGATACCGGCAGCCGCTTGATGTAGCCCGCGTGGGACACGGTGATCACCATGTCCTCTTCCGCGATCAGATCCTCGATCGAGAACTCGCCCTGGTCGGCGACGATCTCGGTGCGGCGCTCGTCCCCGAAGCCGTGCGCGAGCTCCGCGAGCTCCTCCTTGAGAATCTTCAGGCGTCGCGGCTTCGAGCCGAGGATCTCTTTGCATTCTTTGATGAACTTGCGGACTTCCTTGAGCTCGTCCTCCAGTTTCGTGATCTCGAGGGCGGTGAGTCGCGCGAGCCGCATGTTGAGGATTTCCGCCGACTGCTTCTCGGACAGCTTGAACCGCTTGCGGAGTGCCGCGTCCGCGGACGGCGCGTCCTTCGACTTGCGGATGATCTTCACCACTTCGTCGATGTTGTCGACGGCGATCTTCAGGCCTTCGAGGATATGCTCGCGATCCTGCGCGCGCTTCAGCTCGAATTCCGTGCGGCGGACGATGACGGTGTGGCGGTGCTCGATGAAGTGCTCGAGCAGCTCCTTCAGGTTCATCTCCTTCGGTGCGCCGTCCACGAGCGCCAGCATGATGGCGCCGAAGGTGGTCTGCATCTGGGTGTGCTTGTACAACTGGTTCAGGACCACGGCGGGAACCGCGTCGCGCTTGAGATCGATGACGATCCGCATCCCCTCGCGGTCGGAATAATCCTGGATGCCCGCAATCCCGTCGAGCTTCTTGGCGTTCGTGAGCTCGGCGATGTGGGCGATGAGATTCGCCTTGTTCACCTGGTAGGGAATCTCGCTGACGACGATCTGTTGCTTCCCGCTGGACTCTTTCTCCTCGACGACCGCGCGAGCGCGCAGCACGATCCGCCCGCGGCCCTTCTCGTAGCACTCCTTGATTCCGGCGCGCCCGTACACAATGGCGCCGGTCGGGAAGTCCGGTCCTTTGATGAACTTCCGCAAATCCTTGAGCGCGGCGTCGGGATGATCGACGAGGTAATTGATGGCCTCGACGGTCTCGCCGAGGTTGTGCGGCGGAATGTTGGTCGCCATGCCGACGGCGATCCCGGCCGTGCCGTTCACAATCAGGTTCGGAAGCCGCGCCGGAAGGACCGTCGGTTCCTGCAACCGGTCGTCGAAGTTGGGGACGAAATCGACGGTGTTCTTGTCGATGTCCTCGAGCATCGTCATGGCGACCCGGGTGAGTCGGGCCTCGGTATAGCGGTAGGCCGCGGGCGGGTCGCCGTCCACCGAGCCGAAGTTCCCCTGGCCGTCGACGAGCGGATAGCGCAGCGAGAACTCCTGCACCATCCGCACCAGCGAGTCATAGACCGCCACATCGCCGTGGGGGTGGTACTTGCCGAGCACGTCACCGACGACGGTGGCGCTCTTCTTGTACGGCCGGCCGGGAACGAGCCCCAGCTCGTGCATCGCGAACAGGATGCGGCGGTGCACGGGCTTCAAGCCGTCCCGCACGTCCGGCAACGCGCGCTGTACGATTACGCTCATCGAGTAGTCGAGGAACGACTCCCTCATCTCATCTTCGATGAGGCGCGGCAGGATGCGTTCGCGGGCGTTTGGGGCAGTCATCGCGTGTCGGGTGTGAAGTCTGCGGTCGTGAGTCGCCGGATCACCTAAGTGGCTAAAAAATAATCACTTAGGCCACGAAAGGCAATCCGATAGGGCGGGCCGGCGGTGCGCCTGGCACGCCCGCGGCCGCCGCGCGGGCTCTAGGGGATCTGAATCGCGATCTTGCCAAGCTGCTCCCCGCGCTCGAGCCGCTCGAACGCCGCGCGCCCCTCGGTGAACGGAAACACGCGGTCCACGAGCGGCCGCAACTCGCCCGCGCCGAGCAATCGCACGACCTCCTGGTACTCGGCCGCGTTCCCCATGGTCGAGCCCAAGATGCTCCACTGATACCAGAACAGGCGGCGGAGGTCGATGGTGACCATCGGTCCCGTGGTCGCCCCGCAGGTCACGAGCCGCCCGCCGCGCGCCAGCGCACGCAGCGACTGGTCCCAGGTCGCCTCGCCGACGTTCTCGATCACCACGTCCGCGCCCCGCCGCCCGGTGAGCGCACGGACGCGCGGCGCGACCTGCTCGGTCCGGTGATTGAGCGTCACGTCGGCCCCGAGTCGCCGGGCCTCGGCGAGCTTCCCGTCGTCCGATGACGTGACGATCACCCGGGCGCCCTTGAGCTTCGCGATCCGCAGCGCGCTCAAGGACACGCCTCCCCCGACCCCCCAGATCAGCACGGTTTCCCCGGGAGCGACCCGCGCGCGCGTCACCACCATGCGCCACGCCGTGAGCGTCACGAGCGAGAATGCGGCCGCCTCGGCCCAGGTGAGCGGGGTCGGCAGGGTCGGGATGATGACGAGGTTCGGCTCGGGCACCACGACGTACTCGGCCAGCGTTCCCGGGAGCTGTTCGCCCAGCATGCGGTAGTTGATGCACAAGGACTGCTCGCCCGCCCGGCAGTATTCGCAGGTGCCGTCGGCGATACCGGGGTTGATCATCACGCGGTCCCCCGGCCGCACCGCGCGTACGTCCGCCCCCATCGCCTCCACGACCCCGGCCCCATCGGCCCCGAGGATGTGGGGGAAGGCGTACTGGTGCGGCAGCCCGCGCACCACGAATAAATCGAGGCGGTTGAGCGCGGCGGCGCGCAGCGCCACGCGCACGTCGCGCGGGCCCAAGGAACTCGGCGGGTCTGGAACGTCGGCGAGTTGCAGCTGGTCGAGACCGCCGGTGGCGCGGATCACCCAAGCGCGCATGCGGGGCCGCCGGTTACGGCATGAAGGCCGCGGACACCATCTGCTCGGCGCCGGTCGTCGGGATCGCCACGGGCGCGCCGCCCGCCCCGACCGGCTGGACGTACACTTTGAACACGTTCTTCTGCACCGCGACGACGAGGCCCAGGAGGTCGCCCGCGAGCGCGACGGCGAAATCCGTGGCGACGAGGTCGGTCCCGCTCAGGGGCGTGACCCTGCCGCTGGCGAGCTCCGCCTTCACCACCTGCGTGGTGGTGCGGCCCCCCTGCTTCTGCTCGAGCAGGTAGACAAGCGAGCCGTCCCGCAGGAAGTGGGGCGCGCGCTCCTTGGTCTCCGGCCCCCTCGTGAAGATCCGCTGGTTGGTGCCGTCCTTCGCCATCAGCCAGATGTGGGTGTTGCCGTCGCGGTTCGAGACGAAGGCGATGGTCTCGCCGTCGGGGGACATGCTGGGCTGCGAGTTGTCGGCCGGCTCCAGGGTGAGCTGCGCCGCATCGGAGCTGGTGATCGGCTGGACGAAGATCTGCCGGTGCCCGGTGCGGTTCGAGTGGAACACGACGGCCTGCCCGTCCGCGGTGAACGACGCGTCATCGTCCAAGCCCGGCGAGTTGGTGAGGCGTCCCACGTTCGTCCCATCGGCGTCCATGACGTAGATCTCGGGTTGCCCATCGCGGGTCGACGTGAACGCGATGCGCGAACCGTCGGGCGAAAAGGCGGGTGCCGTAGCGGTCGCCGTATCCTCCATGATCTTGCGCAGCTGCGCCACGTTGGCGCGTTCCGCGGCAAACAACTGGAAGCGGCCGGTGCGCGAGCTCGCCACCACGATCTCGCCCTGCACGAACACCTCGGCGGCCGCACGGCGCCCACCGGGCGCGGTCGCGGTGATGCGCGCATGGCCATAGCCCGCCGCCGACACCGTCCCGTCTTCGGTCACGCTCGCGACCGGCGGGTTGTCGGACGCCCACGTGACGGCGGAGGCCGGGCCGATCAGCACGCCGGTCTCGTCGGCGAAGTTCGCCTTCAGGGCGACGCGGCGGCCGAGCGGGAGCCCCACGCGGGACGCGGAGAGCTTGAGGCCGGCGGCGATCACCCGGACCTGCCACGCGACCGTCAACCCGGGCCCGGGCCCCTTCACGGTCAGCGTCATCTTGCCGGCCTTCTTGCCGGTCAGGACCCCGCTCGCCAGATCGAAATTCGCGAGCGCGGTGTCGCTTACGCTCCAGCGGAGCGGGGCTTCGGGCACGATGGTCTTATCGGCCGCGAGAGCTTGCACCAGGAACTTCACGGTCCCCTGGATCGGCAAGGGGACCTCCGCCTTGGAGGTCGGGAGCACGGCGAGCGCGTCCACCGTCCGGTGCACCACGATCTCGATCGTCTTGCTCTGCAAGAGCCCCGACACGAGGAGGGTGCTGCGTCCCGGGGCCACCGCCGTGACGACCCCCGTGAGGCTCACGCGGGCGACGTTGGGATCGGCCGTCGACCACTGCAGGGCGAGCGGGCTGACCAGCCGGCCGCCCTGGGCCGGCACGATCACGTGCAGCGTATCGACGTCCCCGGTCGAGAGGATCACGGGGACCGGCTCGAGGACGGCGATCTCGCTCGGCTGCACGACGATGGGCGCCGTTGCCGTGAGGCCGCCGGAGCTCGTGACCTGCACCGTCCCCTGCCCTTGGGCCAGGGCGATGACCACGCCGTTCTGGTCGACGCTCGCAATGTCGGGGCGGAGCGACCGCCACGTCACGGCCACCGGCGCCGCGGGGGTGCCGTCCTCCTTCAAGGCACGGGGCGACACCCGCGTGTTCTCGGAGGGAAGCAGATAAACCGTGGGCGGCTCGATCCGCAGCACCGCCGCGGGCCCGGTGCCCGCGGGCTGGCCCTGGAGCGCGTCCGCCGGCGGCTCCGCGGCGGGGCGGGCCGGGGCCGCAGGCTGCCCCGCGGTGGGTGCGCCCGCGCTGCCGGCGGGAGCACCCACGACCTGGACCGCCGCCTGCCCTTTGCGGCTGCCCACCCGAGCCTCGATGATCGCGACCCCACCGGCCACGGCCGTGACCGTGCCGTTGTTGTCGACCTTCGCTACCGCCACGTTGTTCGATGACCAGATGATGCGCACCGTGGGAATCACGTTACCGACGCGATCGAATGCCGTAGCGAGGAGCCCGCTTTTCTCGCCCACCTTGAGCGTGATGGAGGGTGGGGCCACCTGCACTTCGACGACGTTCTGGGCGAACGCCACCCCGGGAGTCGAGAGCGCGGCCATCAGGAAGACGCTGCGAACCGTCATAGCGGCGCGAACGTAAGCGCGCGTAAGTGCCGTTGTCAAGCTAACTTGTCACGATGGGCCGGGAACGACTGCCGGGCCGGGCCAGGCGCGCGGACGTACTTGCGTGGCCGCATTCCGTGGGTAAGCTATTAGGCCACGCCCACGGACAACCAGCGGAGGAGAGATCGTCCGATGCTTGAGTCAACCGATTTTTCGGAGAGCAGCTGGACCGGCTCCGGGATGATGGAGCCGATCTATCCGCCGGCACCTCTGACGCCGCCCGCTCCGGCGCCGATGATGGATGCGCCGGGCACGAAGCGCTCGAAGCCAGCCGCCAAGCGGAAGGCCACGCGATCGAAGGCGAAGAAAAAGGCCACGAAGAAGCGGCCGAAGGCAAGGGCCAAGCGGAGAAGCAAGGCGAAGCGCCGGAAACCGGCGAAACGGCGGCGCCGCTAGAACACCTCAACCACACACCGCGGGAGCGTCTGTCGGATGGCGCGAGCCATCTCGTCCAGACGCTCCCGCGATACTTTTTGGAGCGCGGGATCAGCGGGCGCGCGCGCGAGCGAGTAGAGTTGCACCGCGTCCGGCTCGGCTCGCGCCAGCAGCCCGAGCCACGCCGCCTCGCTCTCCGGGCTCGCCCCGTCCCAGTCCTCGCCCCGCGTCACCATCGCCTGGATCGTGTACGGCTTGAGCGCCCGGTAGGACGCCACGAGCCGGTTCACGTCGTAGCGGACCCCGTTCACCCGCTCCATCGGCCCGAGGTCGAGCTTCATGATGCGAGCGTCGAGCGCCCCGAGCGCGGCGCGAACGGCCGGTTGCCCGGCCGCCAGTCCGTTCGACAGCGCACCGACCCGGGCGCCGGGCGCGAGCGCTGCGCGCACCGCGAGCACCCGCTCCACGACCACCGAGAAGCGCGGGTGCAGCGTCGGTTCGCCGTTGCCGGAGAACGTGATCCAATCGGGAACCGCCGGGAGGCGGGCGAGCGCGCGGCGCAGCGCGTGCGCCACCTCGTCCGGGGACGGCCAGCGCGAGCCGGGGACTCGCGGCGTGTTGTAGCCGCACTCGCAGTAGGGGCAGTCGAAGGTGCAGAGCTTCGAGCCCGCCGGGAGCAGGTTGAGCCCCAGACTGACGCCCAGCCGGCGCGAGCGGACCGGTCCGTTGACGATCGATTCCCACAGAGACCCACCGTCGGCGCGCGGTCGGCTCGCGCCCCCGAGCCGTACCGGGGTTGCGTCGGGCATGACGGAAAGTACGTTGTGGCGTCCCCGAACCTGAAGAGGCGCGTGGTGCGTGCGACATGGTACGTGGTCGCGGTGGGGTGGGCCGTGGGATGCGCGGGCCGCGGGGCGCGCGTGGCTGAGCAACCCACACCGGAGAATCCGGACAGCACGATCCGGGCAATGCTCGCGCGCAGTGCTGCCGACTGGAACCGCGGCGACCTCGCGGGCTTCATGAGCGATTACGCGAAAGACTCGCTCACGGGCTACGTCTCGGGCGGGCACGTGGTGTACGGCTGGCAGCGGCTGTTCGACCGCTACCGGACGACGTACTTCGCGCCCGGCACGTCGCGCGACTCCCTCGCGTTCGAGGAGGTGCGCGTGCGCCCACTCGCCCCGGGGGTCGCCCTCTGCACCGCCCGCTTCAAACTGGTGCGCCACGATGCGGTCACGGCCAGTGGGCCGTTCACGCTCGTGCTCGTTGCCCGGGGCGACCGCTGGCACATCGTCCACGATCACACCTCGAGCGACCCGAGGCCGTGACCCGCCCGGCGTCGGGCTACGCCCTGCTCACGTGCGCCCTGCTCCTCACCACCTGTAAGCCGGGAGGCGACGGCCTGATCGCCCTCGAAGGGGCGACGCTGATCGACGGCTCGGGCCGCGCACCGGTGAAGGACGCCGTGGTCCTGATCCGGAACGGGCACATCGAGGCCGTGGCCCGCGTGAACGAGATCCCCGTGCCGCGCGGCGCGCTGGTCGTCAGCCTCATCGGGAAGACGATCATCCCCGGGCTCATCGACGCCCATGCGCATGTCGAGCGGTGGGCCGTGGAGCGCTACCTCGCGTGGGGCGTCACCACGGTGCGCGACCTCGGTGCCGCGACGACCGACTCGTCCATCGCGCTCAAGAACGACCTCGACCTGGGTTCGGTGCGGGGCCCGCGCATGTTCACGTCCGGGGCGATGATCGACGGCGTGCCTGCCACCTACCGCACCGCGACCGCCGTGCGCACGCGGGAGCAGGTCCGCAAGGCCGTCGACCAGCGCGCGGTCGCGGGCGCCGACCTGGTCAAGATCTACACCAAGTTTTCGGCCGACCTGCTGCCGCCGCTCCTGGACGAGGCGTCCACGCTCCGGCTGCCGATCGCCGCCCACCTTGGCAAGATCGACGCTCTCACCGCCGCCCGCGCGGGCGTCGCGTCGCTCGAACACATGGCCGGGGTGGTCCAGGCCACGAGCCGCAGCCCCGGCCCGTATTTCCGGGCGCACGACGATTTCCTGCGCGGCTGGACGCTCGAAGAGGCGGGGTGGGCGCTCCTCGACTCGGCGTCGCTCGCGCGGGTGGCGCGCACGCTCGCGGCCGCACATGTCGCGATCGTCCCCACGCTGGTGCTGCACGAGATGCTGTCCCGGCTCGACAATCCGACGCTCTTGTCGCGCCCCGGGATGGAGGACGTGCCAGCCAGCGCGGCCAGTGTGCGCGACGTCCCCGGGCTGCTGCGGCGCAGCGGGTGGCGCGCGGCCGACTTCCAGGCGTTTCGCCGCTCGCGTGCCCGCCAAAACCAGTTCGTCCGCGAGTTCAAGCGGGCGGGTGGGCTGGTCGCCGCAGGCTCGGACGCGGCCAATCAGCTGCTCGTCCCTGGGCTCTCCCTGCACGAGGAGCTCGGCCTGCTCGTCGCCGCCGGCTTGACGCCGATCGAGGCGATCACCGCGGCGACCCGCAAGAGCGCGGAGCTGTTGCGCGCCGATTCGCTGGGCGAGCTGACGAGCGGCAAGGTCGCCGACCTCGTTGTCCTCGACGCCAACCCCGCCACCGACATCGGAGCGAGCAGGCGCATCGCCTGGGTGATGGTGCGGGGCCAGATCCTCCACCCGGACTCGCTGAGGCGAACATGGGGAAAGTAAGCCGGACACTGTTGGCCCTCTGGACGTGCGCCGCGTGCGGGCCGGGGACCGCGGGACGCGACCCCGGGGCGTACGACCTAGTCCTCACGAACGGGTGGATCGTCGACGGGAGCGGGAATCCCCGCTATCGCGGCGACGTCGCCATCCGCGGTGATCGCATCGCCGCCGTGGGCTTCCGCGCCGCCGCGCAAGCGCGCGAGACGGTGGACGTGCGCGGGTTCGTGGTCGCGCCCGGATTCATCGACATGATGGGGCAGTCCGAGATCAACGCGCTCATCGATCCTCGCGTGCTCAGCAAGATCACGCAGGGCGTGACGACCGAGGTGACCGGCGAGGGCAACTCCGTCGCCCCGCTCACCGCGGCGCTCGCGGCCGAGGACTCCGACGCCATGAAGAAGTGGCACTACCGGGAAGACTGGCGCGACCTGGACGGCTACTTCGCCGCGCTCGCCCAGCACGGCTCGACCGTCAACATCGCGACCTTCGTGGGCGCAACCCAGGTCCGCCTCGCCGTGGTGGGCAAGGAGAATCGCGACCCTACACCCGCCGAGCTCGCGCACATGAGCGCCATCGTCGACACGCTGATGGAGCAGGGCGCGTTGGGGGTCTGGACGGCGCTCGAGTATGCCCCAGCGAGCTACTCCAAGACTCCCGAGATCATCGCGCTCGCCAAGGCGGCGCGCCGCCACGGCGGCATCTACGCCTCGCACATGAGGAACGAGGGCGCTCAGATCGACCAGGCGCTCGACGAGCTGTTCCGGATCGCGCGCGAAGCTGACATCCCGGCGGAAATCTCGCACTTGAAGGTCGCGGGACGGCGCAGCTTCGGCCGCATGCCCCATGTGCTCGCCCGCATCGACTCCGCCCGGGCCGCCGGCCTGGACGTTACGGCGGACCAGTATCCGTACACCGCCGGCGCGACGGCGCTCGACGCCTGCATTCCGCCCTGGGCAGAGAGCGGCGGCTGGGACTCGCTGCTCGCCCGGCTGCGCGATCCCCGGACCCGGGCGGCGCTGCACGCCGAGATGCTGCACCCCCAGGACGGAGTGGAGGGGTTCTACAACGAGGCCGGCGGTGCACCGGGTGTGCTCGTCACGGGGGTGTTTCAGGACTCGCTGCGCTACCTGCAGGGCAAGCGCATCAGCGAGATCGCCGCGCGGCGCCAGCGCGATCCCATCGAAACGATCTTCGACATCGTGCTCGCCGAGGGCGGTCACCGCACCGACGCGGTCTACTTCGTGATGAACGAGCCCGACGTGCAGGACGCCTTGAAGACCTGGTGGGTCGCCGTGAACACCGATTTCGGCGGCGTGGCGCCGGACGGACCGTTTGGCACGCAATCGGCCCACCCCCGGACCTACGGCAGCTTCGCCCGGATCCTGGGCCGCTACGCTCGGGACCAGCATCTCTTCCCGCTCGAGTTCGCGGTGCGCAAGATGACCTCCCTCGCCGCCCAACGGGTCGGGCTACACGACCGGGGACGCCTCGAGCCCGGGCTCGTCGCGGACATCACGGTGTTCGACCCGGCCACGGTGGTGGACAGGGCGACGTTCGAGCAGCCGCACCAGCCGTCCGCCGGATTCGTCTACGTGTTTGTGGGCGGACAGAAGGTGCTCGACCATGGCACGCTCACCGCCGCGCGCCCCGGGCGGGGCCTGCACGGGCCGGGCTACGTCCTTCCGGAGCTGCGCGGCCGGCCGTGACGCCGATGCGGCTCGTGCTCGCCTGGCTCGGCACCGCCGTGTGGTTCCTGCTCGCGAGCGCGGGGAGCGGGCGACTGGTTGCCCGCCTCGCGCGGCCAGGGGAGGGACCCGGGACCGGAGGCACGCCGCCACCCGTCGGGCTCGCCTGGCGCCTCGTCGAAGCAGCCGTGCTCACGCTGTTCGCCTCGCTCTGGTTCGACTCGCTTGGCAGGGGCGGCTGGTGGCTCCTGTTCTTCTTGGTCGGCGTGCTCGTCGCGATGCCGCAGTGGCTCCGCCTGGTGGCAGAGCAGGCGCTCCCGCGCCGCGCCGCCGTGGCCGGCGCGTGCGCCGATCTCGCACGCTACGTCGTCGCCGGCGGCATCCTCGCCTGGAGACTGCGTTAGAGTATCTTCGGAAGGCCTATGTCCGGCGCACTCATGACCGCCATCCGCCTGACGCGCTACTCGCACGGCGCGGGCTGAGCCTGCAAACTCGGCGCTGCCGAGTTGGCGCAGGTCTTGCGCCACGTGCCGATCGCAACGGATCCGCGGATCCTCGTCGATGCCTCGAGCCGCGACGATGCCGCCGTGTTTCAGCTGACGGCGGATCGGGCGATCGTGGCGACGGTGGACTTCTTCACGCCCGTGGTGGACGATCCCTATGACTTCGGGCGCATCGCCGCGGCCAACGCGTTCTCGGATGTGTACGCGATGGGGGCGACGCCGCTGCTCGCGTTGAATCTCGTGGGGTGGCCACGCGAAACGCTGCCGTTCGAGCTGCTGGGCGAGGTGCTGCGGGGCGGCGCGGAGGTCGCGCACGCCGCCGGGGCGTTCGTGTTGGGCGGCCACTCGGTCGACGACCCCGAGCCGAAGTACGGCATGGTGGCGATCGGGGAGGTGCACCCCGATCGCATCGTGACGAACGCGGGGGCCCAGCCCGGCGACGCGCTGGTGCTCACGAAGCCGCTCGGGACCGGCGTGCTGACGACCGCGCTCAAGCGCGATCTCGTCAGCGCGGCCGAGCTGGCGCCAGCCGTGGCGGCGATGACGACGCTCAACGCGGGCGCGGCCCGCGCCATGCTCGCCGTCGGCGTGCACGCCGCGACCGACGTGACCGGGTTCGGCCTGCTCGGCCACCTGCACACCCTGCTCGCCGCGAGCGGCCGGGCGGCGGAGCTGCGCGCGGCCGCCGTGCCGCTCTTGCCGGGCGCGCGCGCGGCCACCGAGCGCGGCGCGATCCCCGGCGGCACGAAGCGGAACGTGGCGGACGTGGCGGAGGCGGTCCAGTTCGCCGCCAGCGTGGACGCGCCGACGCGCCTCCTGCTCGCGGACGCGCAGACGTCGGGCGGGCTCGTGATCGCCGTGGCGCCGGAGCGGCTCGACGCGCTCGTCGCGGCGCTGGTTCGGGAGCGGGCACTCGCGGCAGCCGTGATCGGCCGCGTGGTCGCCGGCCCACCCGGTCGGATCACCGTGGTCTGACGCAGCCGCCATGGCCACGATCCCCGTTTACACACGCCTCACGCCCGACGCCCTGGACGCGCTCGAGCGCGCCGTGCGGGAGCGGCGGCGGGTGGCGCTGCGACGGCGCGGCACGGAGTATGTGGTCGTGGCGGAGCGGCTCGAGACGCAGGAGCGCGACGAGGCCCTCCAGGCGCGGCTGCCGATGACGGGGGAGCTGCTGGCGTTTCCATTGCACGATCTCGAGTCGTTCGCGGTGTTGCCGTAGCCGTGTTCACGCGCCTGTTGGTCGGACTGGACGGCAGCCCGCGGGCCGATTCGGCCTTCGAGCAGGCGGTGCTGCTCGGTCAGCGGTTCGGCAGCACGCTGATCGTGGCCTACGTGCACGAGCCCGGCGGCCGTGGGGCCGACGGGGCGGCGATGCTCGACCGGGCGCGCGAGCGCGTGCTGGCGGCGGGCCTGCACGTCGAGACCAAGGCGATCGAGGGCCACCCGGACGTGGCGCTCGCCGAGCTCGCCAAGACCGCCGACGCCGTCCTGGTGGGGCGCCGCGGCGTGACCACCAAGGGCGAAGCGCTCGGTCCCACCGTGACCTCCCTGATCCGCATCGCCGAGCGGTGCGTCATCGTGTGCGGCGGCCTCCCCTCGCCGATGCGCGCGATCGCGGTCGCGTTCGACGGGCGCGACACGAGTCGCCGCGCCCTCGAGCGCGCCATGCAGTTCGCGAGCGTCGTCGACAGCACGGTGCATATCATCCACGCGAACGCCGACCGCGAGGCCGGCCTCAAGGTCGTCGGCGTGGCCGAGGCGGCGCTGTCGATGCAGCGCGTGGCGTTCGTCACGCACGTCGAGCCCGGGCAGCCGGGCGAGGTGGTGGCGCGCGTGATCAAGCGGATCCACGGCGACGCCCTGTTCGCCGGGGCCCACATGCGCCACGTCAACGGGCGACCCAGCGCCGTGGTCGTGTCCCACGCGGAGGAGATCCTGCGGCACACAGACATCCCCGTCGTCATTCAGCCCTGAGATGCCTGGCGCGCCCGCGACGCGCGTGCTGGTGCACGCCGATGAGAGCTGCCTCGGCAACGGCACGGAGCCGCCCAACCCGGGAGGCAACGCCGCCCTCGTCGAGGCCCCGGCCGGGGACAGCGTGGCGCGCTGGGACATCTACGAGTGCTCGCCCGACACGACGAATCAGAGGATGGCGCTCGCCGGGGCGATCGCGACGCTCGAGTGGTTGCACCGCCAGTGGAAGCAGGCGCGCGTCGTCTATGTGTCGGATTCCGAGTACCTGATCAAGGGCATGACGGCATGGGTGCCGGGGTGGATCGCGCGCGGCTGGCGCCGCAAGGGCGGGGCAATCGAGAATCTGCCGCTCTGGCAAAAACTCGTGCAGGCGGCGGCCGGCCACGAAATCGCGTGGCGCTGGGTGCGTGGGCATGCCGGCCACGCCAAGAACGAATACGCCAATGCGCTCGCGCAGCGCGCCGCGGAGCGTCAGGAGCGCTCCAACGGATTGGTGGCGTCGGGATTCGACACCTGGCTCGCCCAGCAGCGGGCGCGGGGGCACTACGCCGACTACGACCCCGACGAGGAGCTGCATGAGCGTTCCTAAGGATGGCGTCACCGCCAACACGCATCCCCTGAACCTGCTCCCTCCTGGCGCGGCGCCACCGCCCGTCGAACGGATTCCGCTGTACGAGGTGTACATGCGCATGGCCGAAGAACTCGCCAAGCGCTCCACCTGCAGCCGGCTACAGGTGGGCACGGTGGTGACGGACCAGTTGCTCGAGAACGTGCTGGCGATCGGGTACAACGGGAACGCGCGCGGCCTGCCGAACCGCTGCGACTCCACCGTCCCGGGGAGCTGCGGCTGCATCCACTCCGAGATGAACGCGCTCGTCAAGGCGCCCGGCAGCGCGCGCGACAAGGTGGTTTTCGTCAGCGCCTCGCCCTGCGTCATGTGCGCCAAACTCATCATCAACTCGGGTGTGACGCACGTCTTCTACCGCAAGGCCTACCGCGACCCGTCGGGTATCGAGGTGCTCACGCAGGGCGGGGTCACGCCCGTCCCGTACGATCGGTGGGTGCGCGAGTGGCGCTGAGGCCGCTTCCCGCGCGCGCGCGCCGACGCCGCCGCTCATCCTGAGAGGGCTCCATGCGCCGCTCCATCTGGCTCGCCGCCGCGCTGTTCGTCGCCATCGCCGCCACCGGCTCGCTGCCCGCGCAGTCGCTCCTGTACCGCTCGGCCAACCTCGGGGGCACCTGGGTGGTCGACCCCGGGGTCGTGCAGTTCAACTTCGTGCATCGCTTCTACATCGTCCCGGGACCGGGGCACGTCGTCGTCAACGACCCCACCTTCACGCTCGCCACCGGCGTCGGCTCCAAGGTCGCGCTCGGCGGGCAATTCGCTACGCACTCGTTCTTGATCCAAACGGGCGCGGGCTCCCAGTCAAGCAACGAGACGCAAGTGTTCGCCCGCTGGCGGGCGTGGGGCGGGCCCGAAGGCAGCGAGGGCCTGCACGTCTCCCTGACCCCCGCCTACAACCTGCTCGCGAAGAGCGCGGACGGCGAACTGGGGGCTGATTGGACGAGCGGACCCGTGACGCTGGAGGGCGCCGCTCGCATCGCCGCGAAGCCCCTGGGCCAGTCCGGCGCGCGGGCCGCGTTCGGCGGTGGCGCCGTGGTCCGGGTCAACCGCTACGTAGCCTTCAGCACCGACGTCGGCTCGTTCGTGAGCCCGACGGTGCGCGCGGCGTGGAGTGCCGCGCTCAACCTCCTGATCCCGGGATCGCCCCACACGTTCAGTCTCGAAGTGAGTAACGCCATGACGAGTACGATCCAAGGCAATTCCATCGGCCAGTCCCAGCGTCTCTACGGCTTCGAGTTCACGATCCCGATCCACCTGAAGCGGTTCGC